>Ga0302215_10000101_pt1 | contig 66404 bp, 45 predicted proteins | sample II_Fen_N3_1_FD_194580 | JGI IMG/M metagenome (GOLD analysis project Ga0302215, IMG submission 194580) | Peat permafrost microbial communities from Stordalen Mire near Abisko, Sweden - II_Fen_N3_1 | ecosystem: Environmental > Terrestrial > Soil > Wetlands > Permafrost | place: Sweden: Abisko... | reverse complement strand
GATTCTATAGGTCGGAAATATGGGTAAACGCCCATTGCTTTTGCTTGCTGGGGCGCATCATATTGTCCCAACACATCACTTAGTTGACTCATAAATTTATGTGTTTGTAAAATAAAACGGCTGCAAAGATACGAAAAAAAACATGGAATGAAACATAAATTTTGTTTCATAGCGTTAATTTGAATACATTTGCACTCACAATTCCAACACTAAATAGCACGTGAGCAAACAAGTAGATTACAAATCATTATCCATTTTAGCACCAAAATCAGAGCCTGAATGGAAGCGCTTTTCAGCCAAGAACAAGAAGAAATTGGAGGGAATGGACTTACATATACATGCTTTGCATGACAAAATATCAAAAAAAACCGATTGTCTGCAATGTGCAAACTGCTGTCGTTCACTTGGTCCACGAATAACTGACAAAGATGTGGAGCGAATGGCTAAAGCACTAAGAACAAAAGCCGCTAATGTTATTTCAAAGTATTTAAAAATTGACGAAGACAACGATATGGTTTTTCAGTCCATGCCTTGTCCATTTTTAGGTGCTGATAATTATTGTGCCATATACGAAAACCGCCCAAAAGCTTGTCGCGAATATCCACATACCGATCGTAAGCGGTTCTATCAGATATATAATTTATCGATTAAAAATGCCTACACCTGCCCTATTGTGTACGAAGTTTTGCAGGAACTGACAAAGCTACCCGAAAAGAAATAAGGGCTACTTAGAGGCAAATATCGATTTATTCAATACCCCTGCTTTATTGAATGAATAGTTCACCGTAAACAAAATACTCAATGCAATACTAAGAACGGTGGAAGCCAAAATAGCCACCATAATAGCTATTTGATATTTAATAGCCACCAACGGAACGGATCCACCCAGAATTTGACCGGTCATCATGCCCGGCAAAGACACAATACCCATAGTAGCCATGGTGGCAATTGTGGGATTCAAAGCCGAAGTAAAACTGCGCTTGGCAAACGGCAACTTAGCCTCAAAACGACTTGCTCCCAACGAAAGCCGATAAAAATAAAACTGCTCTTCCTTATTCAGCGACTGATAGAAATCACCCAAACCAACGACATTCGATCGCAAAGAATTCCCCAACACCATACCACCAATTGCAATCATGTAGCGAGCATCGAAAATAAAATCCAAATGGACGATAAAATAGTTGAAATACAGCACTACAAACAGATTAGACAATAAAAGCGATAGAAAAACAGGAAAGACAAAGGCTTTAATTTTCAGTCCGGAACTTTTTAGAACTGAGAAAACAGCCGCAGACAGCATAACAAGAAACCACGCAATATTTACAAAAGCATTGTTCAGTTTAAATAAAAATTCCAGAAAAAAACCAATCAGAACCAACTGCACCACCATACGCACAGTTGAAACTAACAGACTTCGGGTTACTCCTAATTTCAAATAACTCGCTACAAGTACCGGTACAAGAAGTAGAACAGCACACATAACCATCGAAAAAAAGGACAAATCAACCGTTTCACTCATTTTCATCTAGTTTTAAAGTTCGGAGAGAAGTATTTTCGGGCAAATATGTATCATGCGAAATGTACAGCACCGTAAACTCATCATTCCCAAGAAAATAATCCAGCACCTTGATTTTTAATGTAGCGTCTAAAGCCGAAGTCACTTCGTCGAGGAAGAAAATGGAGCGTTTCAACAGCAAGGCGTTTACAATAGCAATTCGTTGCTTCTCGCCACCGGAAAGTTCTTCGATATTCTTATTCAGTATTGACTCAGGCAAGTCAAAATAAGCAAGTTGTTGTAGAATTTCTTTATCAGAAGAATCCATGTGCAGCAAATTGGCTTTGTAATGCTGTGTTTCAGTAAAGAGTGAGCGAACCAACCCGCGCCCGATATTTAAGTCCTGACTAACATAAGCCACCTTTCGGCGCACTTCCCAGACTTTTTCGTCGGTTAATGATTTTCCTTCGAAATAGATGAAGCCTTTATCTAGATTATCGAAGCCAAGCAATAATCGAAACAGCGTTGTTTTCCCAATACCGGAACGTCCAGCAATATTGATTTTATCGCCTTTGGCGACTTCAAACGAAAAATTGCTCAACACAAATTTCTCCGAAAACTGTTTTGTAATTTTCTCAGCCCTAAACAACTCCATGTTATATTATGTCAATTATAGTTTTTCAAAATCACTCCAGAAAGTCGGATAAGATTTACTTACTACTTGTGGTTCCTCAATCACGAGAGGAGTAACCAATGCTGCCGGAGCAAAAGCCATGGCCATGCGGTGGTCCTCATAAGTAGCAATGCTAATTTCTTTAGCTGGTTCACAACGCTCACCATCCCAAGCCAATTGACCTTCGGTAGGTTCAAAAAGAACGTAACCTAGTTTAGCCAACTCATTTATCAGCGCAGCAACACGGTTTGTTTCTTTAATCTTTAGACTTTGAACTCCATAAAAATGAAACGGAATATTTTTCAAACAACAAGTAACGGCAAAAGTCTGTGCCAAATCCGGTTGATTCACAAAGTCATATTCAAATTTAGAGCTATAATTTCCAGTTGAAGTAAGCAATACTCCTTCCGATTGATATTCAGTTATCACACCTAATTGTTCAAAAAGATCAGCCACTTTACTGTCGCCCTGCGAACTATTTCGATTCAAGCCACGCAAGAAAACCGTTCCATTGCCGACGATCGACAATACTTCATACCAATACGATGCTGCCGACCAATCCGATTCCACTTTATACTGAATGGGAGTATAAGTTTGTGGCAAAATTGTAATCACATTCTTGTCAAATGCCACTTCCACTCCAAATTCCTTCATCATAGTCATAGTCATCTGAATGTATGGAATCGAAATAACATCGCCTTCCAACTTAATAATCAGCCCATTCTGCATATACGGGGCAATCATCATTAGCGCTGAAATATACTGACTACTAACTCCACCATTCAAGCTTATTTCGCCACCCATCATGGCACTTCCAAAAATTCGCAACGGAGGAAAGCCTTCTTTTTCAACATATTCAATGCGAGCTCCAAGTGTGGTTAGCGCATCCACCAACAATTTTATTGGACGATTTTTCATTCGCTCACTGCCCGTAATAACCCACTCACCTACCGTTTTCGACAAAAAAGCGGTGAGAAAACGCATAGCAGTTCCTGCCGCACCAATATCGAAAGTTGAATCGTTGGAATCTAAGGCTTTCACTGTAACACGCGTATCGTCACAGTCCGATAAATTCAGAATTTCATACGGACTATAAGCCAATGCATTAAGAATCAATGCGCGATTACTAATACTTTTTGAACTGGGTAAATTGATTTGAAGATTAAGTTCTTTCGGCTGAATATGGAGAAATTTCGTGGTCATAATTGATTTATAAACTGTTGAACAGGGAAAAACTTTGCAAAAGTACATATTTTTCTACAGTTAAGAATATCTAATATCACTTTTAGATGAATAGTTAGTGGTCAAAAACCTTTATCTTTGACTGAAAATTAATGCATTAGACAGCATGAACAGAATATATATATTTATTGCAATTTTATTGTGCTCAATTAATATATCTATAGCCCAACCGCTAGTCAAAGTTACCCCCGAAGAAGTTGGACTGGATGATAACCAATTGAGAAACGCCGATAACATTATTCAATTGGCCATTGATAGAAAAGAAATACCCGGAGCAGTGCTAGCTGTGGTGCGTCACGGAAAAATGGCCTACCTGAAAGCTTTTGGCAACAGACAGATCTATCCTACCGTTGAGCCCATGCATGTAACTACTGTTTTCGATATGGCTTCCTGCACAAAACCGCTTGCTACAGCTATTTCGGCCATGATTCTGACAGAGAGAGGATCTATTCGTCTCCAGGAGAATGTCAGCACCTACATTCCCGGATTCAGGAGCATGACGAAAAATATTCGAATAATGAATTTGCTAACTCATACCTCCGGACTTCCATCGTACGCACCTGAAGGTCTGCTAAAAAAGAAATACGGCACATCCAACCCTATGGGATTTATGCAATACATTGACTCTTGCAAGCGTGATTTTGAACCGGGAAAAGGAATGGAATATAGCTGCTTAAATTTTATAACGCTGCAACATGTTATTGAAAATGTTAGTGGCGAAAGCTTGCGTAATTTTGCTAAGCAAAATATTTTCGATGTACTGGGCATGACTCATACCGATTTTAATCCAACCGGCGACCTCCTAACCGACTGCGCTCCAACATCAAAAATAAAAGATGGCGTATTAATAGGAATAGTTCACGATCCGCTGGCGCGCGATTTCAATGCAGGAATTTCGGGGAATGCCGGGTTATTTTCGAATGCCGAGGACATCGCTATTTTGGCAGCAACCCTTCAAAATGGAGGCAAATGGAATGGCAAGTCAATCCTAAGCCCTTCGGCTGTAAAAATGATGCGCACCATACCTGACTCATTAAAAAATTTTGGGCGTGCGCTCGGTTGGGATATATCGTCGCATTATGCAACTTGCAAGGGAGATTTACTGGGGCCGAACACTTATTGCCATACCGGTTACACAGGCACATCCATTGTGATTGACCCGGACAATGACATTTCCATTATTCTGCTGACAAACCGTGTACATCCAATTGATAAAGGCAGTGTGGTTAAACTTCGCGCATTGGTAGCCAACGCAGTAGCTACATCTATAAAAAGAGAGAATCTGGCACATAAGAACGAATCAACAAATCAAAACTCCATATTACAATCTTTACAGCAATAATTGGCTTTAAATTTGTAAAAGCAAAAAGCGAAATAAGCACTAAAAATTAGCTATGTGTTAATTCCTTTATTAATTTATTTGCCAATTCATTATTGGCGTTTAATTGAGCTGTTATATCCTTTACAAACGAATTTTCGTCATAGGTACCACGCACTGCATCAAAGTCGAGCTGCTTTTCTTTTTCTGAGCCATCAATTCCAAAGCCGGTTCTGGAAATAGCATTAAACTCTTTTTTAGCATCCCGTAAAATCAAATCATTAAAAGTCAGAACTGCTTTTTTCCATTTTTCAATAATAGACACAATATCCTGATTATCAAACTGCGCAAATGATTTAGCATACTGTTTCTCGAGCAAATCCAGTGTCCAGTTCCATGCATATTCAGCGTAATTTGCGTGTAAATCGTTTAGTTTTTGTTGGATTTCCGGAAGTTGTAATTCTCCGTTCACAATCTGATTCAGCAAACCATCAACCTCCGTTGCCGGAGCAAGCAAACCAACCATATCTACCCAATTGCCAACACCAACTTTAGCACCAGCAGGAAAAAGTTTCGCTAGCTGATCATTCGATCCAATTTTCTGACCGTCCAACACCTCAACAATTTTTGAACCTACAAATTGGTTCACCGCCATTTCGTACAATTCAATTCCTTTTTTAATGGCAGAACGCTTGACTTTACAATTCTGACACCAAACAAAAGTGGTTGAAGCATCCATATTTTCCAACAATTGTTTCAATATCTCAATACCTCTCAAAGCCTTTGATAAGGTATAAGGCGAGAGAAAATCGAAATTGATTGCATCGAGCTTTGAAGTACCTGTGCGATTATCTCGCTTCGGCCATTTTTGGACATCGCGAGTGGTTCCAGCACTGTGTAAGTTTATTCCGGGCAGCAAATGGCTCTCACCATCAGTTTCAATCAGGTACGAGAATGGCAGATCCGAAATATCGGGATTGCCTTTGTGCCGACCTAGAACCACCGTAAAAGCACCAATTCGAGCTGGCCACATTATATAAGAGTCGCTCGAAGTTTTCACACCGCGTTCAGTAATACCTTGATGAACAGGTCCAAGCTTATACATATGATTACTAAAATTGGTTCCACTACCGGCGTTCATAAACGAATATAAAGCCGTGAGCATTAAAGTGGATTTATGATGCGTAACCGTATAGGGACCGGCAAAAACAGAAACTGCTTCGCCATGCAAACCCTGACAATTGGCAAAAAATACGGAATCAATAGCAGAAAATTGTTTCCCAATTAAACAACCCTGTCCCACAAAACTACGGGAAATCAAAGCAGCTTCGGTAACAGAGGTTCCTGATTGAATAATAAAATCGGTACATTGCACTCCGGCACCTATTATTACCGGTGTCTGTTGCTGGCTAATTATGCTACCGTTTTGAAGAAGAGCCACACCATCCAATTGTGCAAAGTCGCCAATACACACATTCTTAAGATTTCCACAATTCACTATCCGCACATTTTCACCAATCTGTCCCATATCCGATGAAAGCTCAGCCACATAACCATCCACCAACTGATTGATACGATCAATGAATGGGGCATTGTGCCTGTAAAAAGTCATTAAGTAAGCCAGCGGAGCCGATAATTGATTAAAAACAGACAGTTCTCTACCACCACTTTCAATCATAACAGGCACTTTTACGCCGTTCCCGAATGCAGAAACACCATCAACAACCAAAAGCGTCACATTTTCGATATACGACCCCTCACCGATGGTATAATTGGCTATATAATTATGTATTTTATCAATAAAAACATCGTTCTCAATCACACAGTTATGCAACTGGCAATTATAGATGCCGGCATGCTTTTTCACACCTCCAACCAGTTCAAAAACTTTATCGTAGGTTCCTAAAAACACATTTCCAGAGAAATGCACATTGGAAAAATAGGTAGGTTTAAAATCTTCCGAAACCAGTACGCTTTCCCAATTTTCGGCCGAGCAGCCATAAACTGTAAGAGTAGCTATTTCTTTATCAAGAAGTTGACGATAGTTTGTCATTTTATTTTCTTAGGTAGCTTTCCCAATTATAAACTCCCGGAAAAGCGCGATTGACGATTATTATTCTTCTATGTTGGTATATTTCTGAAACAAAAAGTCGTTGTACGGATAGCGTTCAATATGAATAGCTTTGATTTTTTCGTACATCAATTCCTTCAGTTGATCAATATTTTGTTTTTCGCGTGCCGAAATAAAAATACAATTGTCATGCATCTTAGCCATCCACGTTTTTTTCAATTCATCCAAGCTGATATTTTCCCGTTTCACCGGACCCAAATCATCTTCATCTTTAGGTGTATACGAAAATGCATCAATTTTATTAAAAACCAATATCATAGGCTTTTCATTTGGATCAATTTCTTTGAGTGTTTCGTTAACCACTTCCAACTGCTCGTGAAAATTAGAGTGCGACACATCAACAACATGAACCAACAAATCGGCTTCACGCACTTCGTCGAGTGTTGATTTAAATGACTGCACCAAATGATGAGGCAATTTGCGAATAAACCCAACAGTATCTGAAAGTAAAAACGGCAAATTCTCAATTATCACCTTACGCACCGTAGTGTCAAGAGTTGCAAAAAGCTTATTTTCAGCAAAAATATCCGATTTACTAATCAGGTTCATCAACGTTGATTTTCCAACGTTGGTATAACCCACCAGCGCCACACGAACCATTTTCCCACGATTTTTACGCTGAGTAGACATCTGAACATCAATATCTTTCAGGTTCTGTTTCAGCAAGCTTATTTTGGTAAGAATAATACGGCGGTCGGTCTCAATCTGTGTTTCACCGGGGCCACGCATACCAATACCCCCTTTTTGCCGTTCGAGGTGAGTCCACAAACGAGTCAGACGAGGTAACATATATTGCAGCTGAGCCAATTCCACCTGAGTTTTTGCACTGGCAGTCTGAGCTCGTTTAGCAAAAATATCAAGAATCAGCGTTGTACGGTCTAGAATCAGCACTTTCAGCTCTGCCTCAATGTTGCGAAGCTGTTTAGGAGACAATTCATCATCAAAAATAACAACGCCAATCTCATTTTCATCTACAAAATTCTTTATCTCAATCAATTTACCCGGTCCTACATAGGTTTTAGGGTTTGGATAGTCTAGCCGCTGAAAAAACAACTTTTCGGGTGATGCTCCGGCAGTCTCAGCCAAGAACGCAAGCTCATCAAGGTATTCGCGCGCCTTTTCTTCGTTTTGCACCTGAGTAATTACACCTACCAAAACGGCTTTTTCTTCGTATATTTCTGTTTTCATGTATTGAAGTTTTTTTTCAAAGAAACCTATTTGAAAGTTATCAAAAAGTCAATAAAAATTGACGATATAAATCCCCTAAGTTTAAGACATATCTTTTACTTTTCTGTATGGTTTCTAATAAGCAAATGTACGGCTTTTTTTTCAAATGTCATTTTTCCGGTCTGTAAAAGCATAATTTTTATTTGCGACTAAGACTCAAGAAAAAAAAACATTTATTTTTCAAAACAAAGATATTATTTTTCACTTTTTTAGCGTTATGACAAATAGAAATTAAATTTCTGCACTTTCAGTCCGCAAAAATAATGTATCTTTGGCTGTTTTTTCGGGAATCTGGAAGTGAAATTATTTTTTAATCTGAGATTTCAATAAATTACCATTAATGCTAAAAAGATTTTTTACAATAATAATACTTGCCATAAGCTCCACAACAGCCTTCTCACAGGCTGGTTATGGTGTGTATCAATTTTTAGACTTACCTGTTTCGTCAAGATTGGCGTCGCTAGGAGGCATGAACGTTTCACTACAAGATAACGATATAAATTTTGGATTTGTAAATCCCGCCCTGCTCTCGGCCGAAACAAATAATGTTATTGGTCTAAATATGGCTAGTTATCTGGCCGACATAAAATTTGGATCAGCAATTTTCGGACGAACATTTGGCAAAAATAACTATTTAGCGGTGGGGTTACAATATGTAGATTATGGCGATTTTAAAGAAGTCACTGATCTAAACGAAGCTACCGGACAAACATTCACGGCTCAGGACATGGCTTTAAACATAATGTATGCCCGACCAATTACCAACAAACTATCGGTAGGTGCTACGCTAAAACCTATTTACTCGGTATACGAACGATACACAAGTTATGGACTTGCCATGGATGCCGGCTTATGTTACAACGATCAACCCAACTTATTTTCAGCCGGTTTGGTTTTCCGAAACGTAGGTACACAATTCAAGGGATATTATTCCGACGAAGATGGTCAGCATTATGAGCCGCTAGCTATGAATATTGAACTTGGATTATCCAAAAAGTTTGCTCACGCACCTTTGCGTCTATCGCTAACCTTACAACATTTAGAACATTGGGATGTAAGCTATGAATCAACCAATCAACCCGTTTCAACACTTACTACGAGTTCAAACACCAGCTCTACCAACACGTCCACAACTTCTGATATTAAATTCTTCGACATGGCTTTCAGGCACGCAATTATTGCCGCAGAATTTGTTCCATCCAAAAACTTTTATCTGTCAGTAGGATACAATCACCGTCGCCATCAGGAATTGAGTGCTACCGGCTTTAAAAGCATGGCCGGGTTCTCGTTTGGAGGGGGTGTAAAAATTTACAAATTCCATGTTGGATTTGGGACCATGAAGTATTTATCCGGAATCAATTCATATCAATTCTCAATTAGCACGTCACTTAACGAATTTAGATTATAACAACGATTGGCAGTTAAAAAAACTCAGGACACGACTTTTGATTGTTGACTTAGACATTAATACAATGAAAAAAATAATTGTTGCTATCGATGGGTTTTCTTCGTGTGGGAAAAGCACTATGGCAAAAGAGTTAGCTCGCGAAGCGGGCTATATTTATGTTGATACCGGTGCTATGTATCGAGCCGTTTCACTGTTTTGCATACAGAACGGTTGGTTAACCGAAACCGGCATAAACAGTGACGAATTAGAAAAACGCATACCAACCATCCGCATTGAATTTAAAACCAACAACGCAGGCAAATCAGAAACCTATCTGAACGGTCTCAATGTTGAAAATGAAATACGAACTCTTGAAGTGGCCAACGGTGCCAGCCGCGTAAGCACGCTTGGGTTTGTGCGTCGCGAGTTGGTTCGCCAGCAGCAACTTATGGGCTTAGAAAAAGGTATAGTTATGGATGGCCGCGACATAGGTACTGTAGTTTTTCCAAATGCAGAACTAAAAATATTCCTCACCGCATCACCCGAAATTCGGGCTCAACGCCGCCTTGACGAGATGAATGCCAAAGGTGAAACAGTGAATTACGATGAAGTCTTGGCCAATGTAAAAGAACGTGACGACCGTGATCAAAACCGTGCCGAAAGCCCATTGCGTAAAGCCGATGATGCGATTGTTATAGACAATTCGTACTTAACCCACGAGCAACAACGCAAAATTTTACACACCTTATTTCAGGAAAGAACAGCTTAATCAGAACACTTCAAAACAAGCAGTATATTCATCCAATATGCTCTTTATTATTGTGCTCCTTAATTCTTGATTAAGTTTAGTATCATCAATAAACTATTGCGGCTAATAGTTTGTTTTTAGTGTCAGTTTCCGAGGTTCGGGAACTCTGTAAACCTGTAAAATATAAATAATAAGTTATGCCAAATATTGAAATAGATGAAAAATCGGGATTTTGCTTTGGAGTAGTAAAAGCGATTTCTAAAGCCGAAGAAGAATTAGTAAAAGGCGAAGTCCTCTATTGCCTTGGTGACATTGTTCACAACGGACAAGAAGTGGAACGCCTCAGCAAAATGGGCTTAATAACCATTGATCACGATCAGTTCGAAAAGCTTCGCGATGCCAAAGTATTACTCCGTGCACACGGCGAACCACCAAGTACCTACGAAACAGCTAAGAAAAACAATATCACACTAATAGATGCTTCATGTCCTGTGGTATTAAAACTTCAGTCGCGTGTAAAAAATGCTTACGAAACAATCCCTACGCCCGATACACAAATTGTTATTTTTGGACATATCGGGCATGCCGAGGTAAACGGTCTGGTTGGACAAACCGAAGAAAAAGCCATTGTTATTGAAAGCGAAGACGATTTGTACAAGGTAGATATTACAAAACCAATTCGATTATTTTCCCAAACTACCAAGTCGCTGGAAGGTTACAACAATTTAATTGCAACACTATCAAAAAGCATAGACAAAAGCAATAATTTCGAACACACAGACACAATTTGTCGCCAAGTGGCAAACAGAATGCCAAATATTACTATCTTTGCACAACAAAACGATATTGTTATATTCGTCAGCGGGAAGAAGAGTTCTAATGGACAAGTTTTGTACGAACACAGCAAAACAGTCAACCCAAATACCTTCCTGGTTTCTGAAGCCAACGAAGTATTAGATCTACAAATTGATTTTAGTAAAAAGATAGGTATATGTGGTGCTACTTCTACACCAAGATGGCTAATGGAAGAAGTTGCCGAAAAGTTAAATGAACTTGCTAGTAAACAATAAATAGGTATATTAATCAGTAAAAGTCGTTACATTTGTAACAACAAATTTTTAAGGGAAATGAAATACGAAATTAAGTGTATTGGTCTGTTGACATCGGGAGGTGATTCCCCTGGAATGAACGCAGCAGTAAGATCTGTAACACGTGCAGCTATTTTCAATGGTATCCGCGTAAAAGCCATTTACAGAGGCTACAAAGGGTTGATAACAAATGAAATCGTAGAGTTTCAGACTCAGAACGTTAGTAACATTATTCAACAAGGTGGTACTATTCTAAAAAGTGCCCGTTGTGCCGAGTTCCGCACACCCGAAGGCCGTAAACAAGCTTTTGACAACATGAGTGCTGCCGGCATTGATGCATTGGTAGTAATTGGTGGAGATGGTACTTTTACCGGAGCGCGCATTTTTGCACAAGAATATAATGTGCCGATTGTAGGTTTACCCGGAACTATCGACAACGATCTTTATGGAACCGACTCTACCATTGGATATGACACTGCGCTAAACACTATTGTTGAAGCAGTTGACAAAATCCGCGATACAGCCACTTCACACGAACGTTTGTTCTTTATTGAAGTAATGGGTCGCGATGCTGGCTTCTTAGCTTTGAACAGCGCATTGGCCTCTGGAGCTGAAGCAGCCATTATTCCTGAGCGCGAAACACAAGTTGACCAGCTAGAAGAACTGATCAAAAACGGCTTCCGTAAATCAAAAAACAGTAGTATCGTAATTGTTGCCGAAAGCGACATTACTGGTGGTGCAACAGGACTTGCAGAGCGTATGCACAACGAACATCCCGAATACGATGTGCGCGTAACCATTCTTGGTCACATTCAACGCGGTGGTTCTCCATCTGCTTTCGATCGTATCTTAGCAAGCCGTATGGGCGTTGCTGCTATCGATGCCTTAATGGACGAACAACGTAGCATTATGATTGGAATTGTAAACGATGAGATTGTTCATGTTCCATTCACAAAAGCAATTAAAGATGACAAACCTGTAAACGAAAACCTATTAGGTGTAATTTCAATTTTGTCTATCTAATAAATAAACCAAAAAATCCCCTAAAGGGGACTTTTAGAGCCTTTAATTAAATCAGAATTCGTTCTTTTTTTATAGTAGGGTATCTTTAAGTCCCCTTTGGAGTATTTAGAGGGCATTACCCAATCACAAACTATTAACTACAGACAATAAACTATCAATGGCTTCCATTCTTTTTGTATGTCTCGGGAATATATGCCGTTCGCCAATGGCCGAAGGCGTTTTTCGCAAAATTCTTGAGCGCGAACATGCTTCAGAACAATTCAATATTGATTCATCAGGATTAATAGCTGTACATCGCGGCGAGTTACCCGATAGCCGAATGCGCGATTTTGCTGCCAAACGTGGCTATGCCCTCACGCATCGCTCAAGACCGTTTATCCGAGCCGATTTTGATCGATTTGATATGATTATTGGTATGGACGACCAAAATATTGCGGGACTAAAACAGCAAGCCATGACGCTGGAAGAAGATGCCAAAATTCACCGCATGACAGATTTTTGTCAACGCATAGAAGCCACTCATGTGCCAGACCCTTACTATGGTGGCGACCAAGGCTTCGAGCATGTAATTGATTTATTGGAAGATGCTTGCGAAGGATTATTCGCGGCGCTACGGCAGAAAAACTAACAGAAACTCCCTGCAAGCTCAATTACTTACAGGGAGTTGTCTATTAATTCTATTTTTGGTCAAAGTCAATCAGAAACTATCTGTTTCTAATTGACTTTTATTAATTCCGGATTCCCTTCAAAATCAGCCATTGCCTTTTTCCACTCCTCTGAAATTGGACGACTGGTTTTGGTTTTTGCATCAAAACAAACCATCACCGTTTGACAAACGCACTTTACTTCTTGCGAATCAACATCAATCAGTTGCTGAAGAAGCTTAAAGCTCTTATTACCTATTTCGACCACTGCCGTCTCTACAGCTACGTTTTCGCCCGGATATACTGACAACAAAAAGCTGACCTGAATATTTGCAATTACCACCCCTACTTCGCTACTAGCACTTACGCCCGGCACTACTTCATTGAAATAAGTAGTTTTTCCCAAATCATAGAACGAGAAATACACCGAGTTATTGACATGTCCCAATGCATCGAAGTCATTAAAACGTAATTGAATGGGAGTTATATGTTTAAATCTAACATTTTCCATCTTGAATTTTATTTTTGTACAAAGATAATTAGTTCTGCCGTATTAAGCTAATTTGGCATCTGCAATCAAGGTTCAGATTACTTTGAACAATTGCATTAAACACATTAATTGTCAAAAACGGTCGCTTCAATTAAGAACCGACCGCTTGTTTATTATTGAATACCAACAGCATTCTGTTTACTGATTCCATATTTCCCAAGCCGCAACAGCCTGACCAACCAACATTGCTTCACCATTCAGAACCACAGCACCTTGCTCCTTCCCTTTTATCATAAACAAAGTCTCTGCAGGATTGTAAACCACGTCAAACAGTAAATGTTTATCCGTGAGATATTGGTACGGAATATCAGGGCATTCATCAGAGTGCGGGAAAGTGCCAACCGGCGAAGCATTAACTACAACTGTATAGTCCGCCATAATTTTAGGTGTAAGTTGACTATAGGTAAACATACCCGGTTTAACAGTGCGCGAAACAAAAGTAGTTTCAATTCCCAGCTTCCGAAGTGTGTAGTCAATGGCTTTGGATGCGCCACCGGTACCCAAAATCAGTGCCTTTCTATGCGTGGGTTGCAAATAAGATTTTAGGGAACTTTCAAAACCAATAGCATCCGAGTTATATCCTTTTAGCGCAAGCTTACCATCCTTACGAATAAACCTGATAACATTAACTGCACCAATTTTAGCAGCCGTATCGTCTAATTCATCCAAAAAAGCAATCACTTTTTCTTTGTAAGGTATAGTCACATTCAGCCCGCAAAGTTGCTCCGAGTCCTTTAACGGAGCAAAATCAGCAATATCTTTCAGTTCGTACAAATCGTAACGAGCATCAATTGTTTCACGTTCAAATTTTTCAGTAAAGAACTTTTTCGAGAACGAATGTCCCAATGGATAACCTATTAAACCAAATTGTTTCATTGAATACTTTTTATTCTATTACAAATTAAAAGTTAGAGCTCCTTTTCTTTACACTTTTCAACACCAACCACACCAACAATATAGCTCCAATGCCAACAAACACATAGGATAATTCATGACTATAGGTGTTTATCAACTCACGGTTCTCACCAGCCAAATATCCCAAAGAAGCTAAAATAATATTCCAAAGACCTGCACCTAAAAATGTATATGAAATAAAAGTCAGATAGTTCATTTTAGCCAATCCGGCAGGAATGGATATTAAATGACGAACAACCGGAATTAAACGTCCAATAAAAGTAGAGGTTTTGCCATGCTCATTAAAAAAGACTTCGGCTTTTTGTATTTTCTGACTACTCAGCATAAACAGTTTTCCCACTTTGCTGTCGGCAAATTTATAGATAACAAATCGTCCGAGCCACATGGACATAAAGTAGTTGAACGAAGCACCAATAAGTGCTCCAAGCGTTCCGAAGAGCACAATCAAGAAGATATTCAGATCGCTGCCCGGTTCCATGGCTACGTACACTGCCGGTGGAATAACCATTTCGGAAGGAACAGGTAAAATAGAACTTTCGGCCGCCATTAAAGCAGTAATGCTAAAATAGTTGGTATTAACTTTGTACCACGCCTCAATGTGTTGAATAAATGAGAGTGTGTCGGCATTGGCTGCAACCGGTTCGTTTGTAGCAGCAGCTTTTACCCATGAAATTGAAAGAACAAAAATGAGTAAAATAAGAATCTTCTTTGTCATTATATTGTATTGTTGTTATCGAGTAATGCAGAGCCAATGGCCTCAGGACAGAGCTCTAGAAAAAGAGCGGCCGCAGTTTCATTTGCCAATATCGCTTTTTGTAACGAAGTAATAGTATCTTCAATATCGCCGATCTTGAACTTTGCTACCGCAATAAACAAATCAATAAATTCAAGCGCCGGATCGAGTATTTGAGCAGCTAAATAGTATTGTATAGCCATCTCAAAATCACTATTTTCCAAGCAAATATTGGCAATTGCCATCAATGTATCGGGCTGATCGGGATCCAGTGTTATAGATTTAAGATAAGACAACAAAGCATTGTTTGTATCATCTAGCCCGATATGAGCTTCGGCCAAATACACCCACGCATCGGCCGCTTCGGTATTTTGAGCAAGTGCCTGTTCGGTATAAGTTATACTCTCGGCAAATTTCTCCAAGTCGAGCAAGCAAACGGCTATTCCTGTAAGTGCCTCATAATTATTAGGATTATTTTCGAGCGAATGTTTATAGTGTGTTATCGCATCCTCGTATTTCTCCAGTTTCTCATAACACTCCGCAATATAGATATCAGGTTCCCAATTGTTTGGCGATACCTTTCCATAATCCTTATAAGCCTCAATAGCATCCTCAAATTCGTCCAGTTGAAAATGCACGTGCGCCTTTTGCAAGAGCGTTAGCGAATCTTTTTCATCAATGGCTATGGCAAATTCATACGCATCCAATGCTTTGTGGAATTCCTGCAAGGCAAAATAAAGCTGACCCAAATTAAACCATGCTTCAGCCGAGAATGAATCAATATCGATGATACGGTTGTAGGTATCAATAGCATTAATGAAATCATCATTCTGCTCATAACAAAAAGCCAATTCGTACAGCAAATCGGTATTCATGTTATTGAACGTATCGCCCTTTTCGAGCAATTCCAACGCAATGCTATACTCGCCGAATCCCAGATAGATAAAAGCAACATCCAGACAAACATTATCTAAATCATCCGCTTCATCAGCAACCAATTTATCACTCATGAGCTGTGCTTCCATCAAACGTCCAAGTTTTATAAACACTTCTATTTTGAGCAACAAAACTTCGTAATCGGTTGTTTCGGTAAGCGATTCCAATAGGCGAAATGCTTTTTGATCATCACCTGTGGCCAGGTATATTTTTGCACGCTTTGTTTTTAGCGCCACGCTGTTTGGATGCAGCTGAAACCCAAGCTCAATGGCTTTGGTACTATCTTTGGTCCGTCCACGACGCAAGTAGTACTCAACGATATTTTCAAGTTCCTCCACATCGAAGTAGCCCGTAGCTTTTCCTGAGAGAAACTGCTCGTAACGCTTAACAATATCGCTGGATTCATCGTCCACCGGATAAGATAGTTTTCGGCTCATACCCTATATTTTTCTGCAAAAATAGTGTTTTATATGCAATTAGCTTAACTGTTTAAGTAAAAGTTATTAACAGCGACTTGGCGTAAACCTTTTTTAGTAAGATTCCACTGGTTGTTCACATAAAATTTCAATCTTCAAAATAACAATACGCACTTACTTTCGTTTTATAGAAAGTGATCATCCATTTTATATCATTACAAATTACCCATTTACATTGACTTTGGCTAATGGTAAAAAAAATGTACCTTTGCCTTTACTCAAAAGAAAACAGCCTTTTCCTATGCATTTTTCAACACTATTCACTCATTGTCCGGCCTGTGGCTCTTCCAATTTCATTCAAAACAATGAGAAATCAAAACATTGTGAAGCCTGCGATTTTACCTTATACGTAAACGCCTCAGCTGCCGTAGCCGCGTTTATTCTGAACGAATCGGGCGAATTATTAGTTTGCAAACGTGGCAAAGAGCCCGAAAAAGGCACACTCGATTTGCCCGGTGGATTTGTGGACGAAAACGAAACAGCCGAAGAAGCCGTGAGTCGCGAAATTACTGAAGAGCTACATGCAACGGTAACAGCATCTACTTACTTATTCTCGTTGCCCAATCAATACGAATACAGCGGATTAACCGTACCTACTCTGGACATGTTTTTTTCATGTAAACTTGAGAGCACTGCCCATTTGAAACCATCGGACGATGTAGAAGATTGCTTTTTTGTTCCATTGACCGAAGTTAAGCCCGAACTTTTTGGACTGAAGTCGGTAAAAAAGGGCGTGGCACTGTTTTTGAATGGGAAAAGAATCCTTAATTCATAAAATGGAGTTAGTGTTTTTACTACTTCCAACTTGCCGGAAAGTCAATTGAGAAAATAGTAAAACAAACCACAACACATGTTTCCATTGTTTTAGATTATTGTTGACAAAAAGAAATTCTAAAGCTCAGCAGTGAGATAGAGGAATTCATTTAATTATTGTTATATGAGAAAAATAATTGTTTTAAGTCTATTGATAAGCCTGATTTCAGGAATTGCTCCTGCACAACACACCTTGGTTTATACTAATCCGGATGTTCTGTTCAACGAAGGAAAAGATCTCTACGCTCAGCGAAAATTTGCGGCTTCGTACCGCAGCTTCGAAAGCTTTCTGAACAAAGCGGATCACACTGCCGCCGGACAAATACAGGAGGCCGAGTTTTACAAAGCTGCCAACACCTACGAACTCAGACAGGAAGTTGCGTTTGACCTGCTAACCGACTATTTAACCGAGCATCCATACACTCCTTTTATAGACAAAGTGAACTATATGCTTGGCACGCTTATTTTCGAGAAAAAAAGATACGAAAAAGCCCTTGGATATTTTAGCAAAGTAGATAAAACCCACTTGGCAGATAGGGAGCGGATTGATTTTCTATTCTCGAAAGGATATTGCAGTTTGGAAACAAAGAATTACAAACAAGCTCAGGAAGTTTTCAAAGAATTGAAAAGCCAAAACACGCGCTACAACCTTTCGGCAGCCTATTATTACGCTTACACAGAATATACACTCGGCAATTACTCAGTGGCATTGCCCGAGTTCCTGAAAATTGAAAACAACGCCGCCTACAAGAGCATTGTGCCTTATTATATTGTGCAAATTTATTATGCTCAAAAGGAATACGACAAGCTGAACGACCGTGCAGAAGAGATATTAAAAAACTATCCGAACAATAAGAATAATGCTGAGATTTACCGGATTGCCGGCGAAATGGCTTACCGTAAACAAGATTACGCCAAGGCTATTATTCATTTGAAGAATTATGAGAAACTTTGTCCTCAGGTAGTGCGAAACGACATGTACCTGCTGGGATTATCTTATTTTGAAACAAAAGATTATACGAATGCAGTAAAATACCTTTCGAAAGCCACAACGGCTGTGGACGAAATGTCGGAGAATGCTTATTTGCATTTGGGGAATTCGTACATTAAGCTAAAGGATATTACAAACGCCCGATTGGCCTACGAAGCAGCGTTACGAACCAACTTCAACAAAACAATACGCGAAGAAGCTTCGTACAATTATGCACTTACAACCTTGGAAACCACTTCGGCATTTGGCGAATCTATCAAGGCCTTTGAGCAATTTCTGACCGAATTTCCCAACTCGAAATACACCGACGAGGCCAACGACTACCTGACCACGGTATATATGACCACGAAGAATTACGAAGCGGCATATAAATCAATCCAGAAAATAAAACAACAAAACGCCAAGTTGCTTGAAACAAAACAATATTTGCTTTACCAAATAGGTACCGAAGCATTTATGCAAAACAGACTCGACAAGGCAATTGACTATTTCACGCTTTCGTTGTTAAGCTCGAAAACAGGGAAATACTCGGCCGAATGTTTGTACTGGCGGTCGGAAAGTAATTTCAGAAGCAACCATGCCGAACAAAGCATCTACGACTTAAACGCATTCTTCAATAACCCCAACGCCCGCATAAGCGAGAATTATGTTATTGCACATTATGCGTTGGCTTATGGATTTTTTGCTAAGAAGAATTACTCCGAAGCACTCAGCTGGTTCTTGAAATACGTTGGCAACGAATCAAATCAGGCAGCTACCACTTATGCTGATGCGCTGAATCGTATTGGCGATTGCTACTTTAACTCACGAAACTTTAGCAGTGCCGAAAACTATTACAGCAAAGCAGCCGCAGCAAGTCCGAACACCGCCGACTATGCATTGTTTCAAGCCGCCTACGTTACCGGATTGCAGAAGAATTATTCTGCCAAAATATCAAAACTGGAAAACCTGATTAGTAAATATCCAAAATCGGAATATACCGATGATGCTTTGTATGAAATGGGACGCTCGTACCTGATGATGAATAACGATGGAAAAGCTATTTCTACCTATAAACAACTGCTTGACACAAAATCTACCAGCGATTTAGCTCGTAAAGCGGCATTGGAAATTGGTATGATTTATTTCAACGACAAAGAATACGACCCGGCTATTAGTTCGTTTAAAAATGTGATTACAAAATATCCGGGAACAGAAGAGTCGTACACAGCACTTGAAACCTTGGAAACTGTTTATATTGAAATAAACGATGTGCCTTCGTATCTGACCTACACCAAAACATTGGGACGAATTATCAGTACAAAAACAGCCAACAGAGAAGATTCAATTTCGTACATTGCCGCCGAGAGACAATACATGAACAGCAATTACGAACAAGCCATTAGCGGCATGAACAACTATCTGAACAAGTTTTGCCCCGGAGGAAGATATTGCACAACAGCACAATATTATATTGCCGACAGCTATTATCGCACCAACAACAAAGCCAATGCGCTGACGGCTTACCAGGCATTATTGAAAATTACCGGAAATCAATACAGCGAAGAAGCAGTTAAGCGTTGTGCCGAAATTACCTACGATCAGAAAGATTATCAGTCGGCCATTGGTTACTTTAAACAACTGCAAACCGTTGGACAAACCACCGAAAATAAAAATGCAGGACGACTTGGCGTATTGCGTTGCAGCTATTTTCTGAACGACCATCAGACAACTATAAATATTGTAAATGAAATAATGGCCGACCCAAGAGCAGGCGAAGAACTAAAAGCCGAAGCCCGTTACAACCGCGCCAAAGCTTATATTGCTTTGGGACAAGGAGCGCAAGCCATCCCCGATCTGAAACTATTAGCTGCCGAAACCCGCGATGCAAATGGAGCAGAATCGAAATACCTGTTGGCAAACGTTTATTTTGAGCAAGGGAAATTGGCCGATACCGAAAAAGAAGTACTTGATTTTGCCAAGAAAAACACACCACATCAGTTTTGGTTAGCGCGCAGTTTTGTGTTACTTGCCGATGTTTATGTAAAACAAAACAACGATTTTCAGGCAAAGCAATATTTATTGAGCCTGCAAAAGAATTATACTACTGCCGATGAGATTCAAACATTAATAACCGAAAGACTAAATGCCATTGGCGAACGTGAGAAAACAACGATCATCAATTAAGAAAGATATATTCTATGCAAGCAAAGCGAACAAGTTCGAACGGTCGCATTTTTTCAACCACATAGTTATATATAGTAACATAGCAACACATGGTAATTTTAAGAATACATAGAAAACATAGTCAACTACTGTTGATATAAGAAATGTGACTATATGGCTCTATGTCAACTTAGAATTAAGCCTTTATTCTCGCAAAGTTCTGTATCAACTCTATTGTGCAACTATGTTACTCTATATAACTATGTGGTTGTTTATTTTTAGAAATACAACATTTCATTATTACAATTACTTAAGTGCCGGTACAAGGTTAGAAATTTTAAAACAATTATTATCGTATGAGAACATTAAAATATATAGTATCAGCAGTTTTGTTTATGGGGAGTTCTGTACTGTCGTTACAAGCTCAAGACTCCGTTTTAAACCGAAACATAACCGTTGAACGCGAATACAAACCGGTGATTCATGATGCCGGAAAAATTAAATCGACACCAAAAATACTGGAGCCAAAGGTAGAGAAAGTAAAACCTACTTTCAGCGATTTCAACTTGCCATTAAATGCCGACTATAGCATCCACACTTTACCGGCTGCTCAACTGGATAGAGAAAGACACGCAGAAGACAATGAAGGATTTGCGCGTTTTGGTCTCGGTAATTATTACAATACGCTGGCCGAATTTGCCTACCCACTTATCAACAGCGAGGAAACCAAGCTAGACTTCTCGTTCAATCATTTGGGCACCTTCGGATCCAAAGCACATTCCAACACACATGCAGCCCTTTCGTTCGATCAGTATTTCAGCTCAGTAAATCTGTATGCCGGCATGGGACTTGGTCACGAATACCTGAAGTATTATGGTAACACTTTCGATAGCATTAACTCTATCGTAAACTTAAGCACGCTGGCCAAAACAAATGGTTCGGCGGCATATTCGGAACTAAACACCGGCAAAGTAAATGGTACAATTCCAAGCGTTACACTTAACCAACTTGCCACAGACTATAGCAGCAATACATTTTGGCGTTTCAATGCTTTTGCCGGGGTACGTTCATTGCCTGCTGTCACCGAGCTACGGTACAAAGCCGAAATGGAATTCAAATCCTTTAGCGCCATCAACGGACTTTCGGAAAATCTGATTCACACCCAAGCAGGATTCGACAAACAAAACGACGACAACAGATTTGGCATAAACCTGGATATGCACAACCTGTCCTACAAATCGAATAACAGTTCTATCATTAATACCATAAATGGTTACAGCGTTTTATCGCTGAATCCGTTTTATAGCATCGAACAAACCGATCTGGACATTCACTTGGGAGTAAAATCAAGCTTCTCGTTTGCACCGGGACATCCATTCCGACCATCGCCCGACCTTTATGCCGAGTGGCGTGCCGTACCCGATCAATTTGTTATGTATGGTGGAATAGGTGGCGACTTTGCCATAAATACCATGGATAAAATATTCTCCGAGAATCGCTACACGTTCACCAACCTACGGGTAGATGACACTTACACCCCCTACGAATTGTACCTTGGCTTGAAGTTTAAACCCGTGTACAACCTGCTGATCGATGGGTTTGTTGATTATCGGCAATACGACAATCAGTATTTTTTTGTGAACAAAGAATATAGTTGCGACACACTCACCGGCAACAGCTCCAACCTATTCAGCAACCGTTTTAATGTACTTTACAGTCGGGCCTCGCAATCAAAAATAGGAATACGTGCCAACTATAACCTTCGCGGCACTATAAATGTGCAGTTTAAAGGGGCATACAACGGCTGGACAGTAAAATCGGAAGAACATGCATGGAACAAACCCGACTGGGAAGCCGACTTAAGCTCGGATATTAAAATCAGCAACGAGTTAACCGTTTCGGGCAATGTATTCTACGAAGGAAAACGTTGGGCTAAAATAGGCACAACAGCCGTTCCGATGAATTCTAAAATAGACATAAACCTGGGAGCAGCCTATTCGTACAGCAATAGCTTTACTGCTTTTGCCAAAATAAATAACCTCATAAACCGCAAATACCAAGACTTCTACGGCTACGATGTACAAGGATTTAATGTACTGGCCGGAGTAGCGTTCTCATTTTAATTATATATATCACCAACTACACAGAATTGGGTTTCGCGATTTCTAATCGCGAAACCCACCGAACACTATCCTTATAAAGAAACTCCACTAGTATTATGTTAGGATTATTATGGCGAAAAATATCAATTGCCGTCCCTATTAAGGGACGGACAATAAATTGAAAAGGAAATTGGCTTTAGCCAATATTATTAAATAGTTACATTAGGCTAAAGCCAAGATTTATATACAATCTTTCATCCGTCCCTTAATAGGGACGGCAATTAATTTTCGCTTAACATAACGCTAGTTGTATTCTCATTTACCCCAAAAAGACAAGCAGGCCGATTCTCACGAACCAGCCTGCTTTTAAATTTAACCTTAATTTAAACTTTACATCAACGTCTATGCAGATGCCGAAGTTTCCTCCGGCTTATCTTTTGTTTTCGAAATAAGTGCATGTGATTTCACACGTAGCGCATCCATATTATTGAAAAGGGTTACCAGTGTATCGTTAGGCATCAGGTTCACCGATTGCTCAATCACATTGCAAAATTGCACATAACCTTCGTTAGCAGCTGGGCGCAAGTCAGTACCCGAAGCACCACGTCCGCCCACTTCCTCGTTACGAGTCAAATAGAGCGAAGCCAAAGAAGTATTATTCACTTTCAATTCATCCATAGGTACATTTACACCTATAGTAGTAGCCTTAGCCACTATTGCAGCATCAGCCAGGTATTTTCCAACCAATTCGGTCGTATCTTTTATTTGCGTACCCAATGCACGACTATCTAAATCCCAGTAAGGTTTAAAGAAAAATTCCAAATCGGTAGCAGCCGTCTTGCGTGCTTCGGTACGCGATTTCTTTTCGAACACCACGGTACGTTTAATTTCAGCTACAATGGCACTGTCTTGCTTGCGGAGTGTATTAATTTGTAAAGTCAGTGGACTTTCGCGTAAGCGGTTGGTTTGATCAATAAAAGGAGAAGCATTTGTCGTAAAATTAGTCAAAGCCACATTGGCCATTTCTCCAATTTCGGCTTTTACCGGGTTAGCCACATCCAGTGTTAGTTGAAACAATGAAGCTGCATCCTCATTGGCCAGACGAGCCCCATTCAAAGTAATAAATTCTTTTTTTTTCATAATAATTTGATTTAATGATTCATATTTTGATTTAAAATTTATTCATCAAAAAAAACATCGATTAGCTTACATTCTTAAATACTCAGTAGATTTCAATAATCCAATAGGTTTGGACTTGTCTACCGCAGTAGATTTCATAAAACCTGTCCACTTTTCAAAATCTACTCAGTATTTAACGATAATCTTATTGGTTTGGCCATTTCTACCGCAGTAGATTTTATAAAACCAGTCCATTTATTGAAATCTACTCAGTATTTAACGATAATCTCATTGGTTTGGCCATTTCTACTGCAGTAGATTTTATAAAACCTCTCCATTTATTGAAATCTACTCAGTATTTAACGATTATCCGATACGTTTAAACTCGCCCACACAGCAGATAACTTCGAACTCCAAAGCTTCTTGAAATTTTTTAATGCAAAGATCACCGATAACAAACAGGTACAAGAGTTATCACTCTACTAACGGAATAATTAACCTTGTGAGCGCAAATATAAATACAGTTTACTTAATTTGCAAATAATTTTATGTGTTTTTTATGAAAATTTTTCAACAAATAGCTGAACCCCCGATAAATAAAGGATTTTCATAATTATGTAAACAACAAAATTTTTTCCGACTTCAATCAGAAAATAAAATTGTTGCTAACTTTTCTAATTAAAATTATGCTTAACTAAAAAAATGTATCTATCTTTGGAATGTAAATATAAAAAATGAACTTATTCTATTCTGAGTTTTGGGAAGAAGAGGGAGTTTATAGGTATGTATATGTGTTAGCAGTAAGCCAAAAAAAAAGACGACCGACATGGACACAAGTTAAGACTATGAAAAATTAATTTTGTTTTAAAGAATAGTAGAAACAAGATTGCGAGGGTAATAGAAATGCTTTCTCTCGAAACCCTGCTTTATATAAGTAATAGTATTTCGACAAAAATGAAAATAGTTTTAAACCCATACATATATAATTCAAATAAAAATAATCAAACAACAAAAAATTTTACAACATGAAAAAAAAATTTCTCTTTACATTTTGCTTATCTCTTATGATAAGCGCAAGTTTTGCACAAATAAAGATAAATAGCAATAGTCAAATTGGAATAGGGACAGCACCCGGTACTGATAAAGTGACTATAGAAGGAAACGGAGTATTATTCAGAGGTGTGTTTGATGACCGTTATAACCATTATATTGGTGGCATGAAATTTACAATGAATGGAGGGGTTGATTTGAGTCCGAATGGGAATTACATGTATTCCACTTTAGGGGGCCTGCAACCTTGGGGTTTTATAGGCAGCAACGATGCAACTTTCGGCTATGCATCTATCAACTATATTGAAGCAAGTTATATATCGACCGAAACCTTATATGAGTGGAGCGACAAACGATTCAAAAATAACATCCAGTTGTTGAATTTCGACAGAAGCTTGTTCTCAAGACTCAATCCTAAGTCATTTGATTTCTCAGATTCATTGCTGGTTCGCAAAAAAAATAAAAAAGATGGACGAAAAGCAACCACTTCATCCCAGTACGGCTTTATTGCTCAGGAATTGCAAGAAATCTATCCACAATTGGTAGAGAAAGATGACAGCACGGGGTTTCTCAAAATCAAACCGCTAGAATTGCTTCCAATACTTGTAAAAGCACTCCACGACCAGCAAGCACAAATTGACGCTTTAACAGAATTAGTAACGAAGTCTAATTCAGCACCAAAGAAAGTAGGTGCAAGCCAAACAGGCAATACTTCGGAAACAGATGCCCTTACTTATCCGGTATTGGATCAAAACGTACCTAATCCGTTTAATAGTGCTACCACCATTGGTTATTATTTACCAACCACCGTTAGCAATGCAGCTATTTATGTATACGATATGAATGGAGTTCAATTAAAAAACTATTCAATTTCAGAAAGGGGAAAAGGAAATTTAGTTATACAAGGCTCGGAACTCAAGGCTGGCATGTATCTATATGCATTGATAGCCGATGGCAAAGTGATTGATACGAAACGCATGATACTAACAAAATAAACAATATTCATTATGAAAAAATATCTTATATTATCAATACTGTTGTCTTGTATTTACAATTTATCAAATGCAAGAAACTGGGACATGCTAAAATCGGGTAAACGTTGGAATATATTACAAGTTGTAGAAACTAATATGGAGCAGGTTAATGATTCTTCGACCTATTATGTTAAGTTCGACGAAGACACTATCATCAATACACTAACATATCGTCGTGTATTCCGGGCAACAAACACTGAGTTTACCGATAAAACATTGAATGGCTATGTAAGGGAAGATTCTACGGTAGGCTTATACTTCCGAAATTTACGAGGAGAAGAAGGCTTAATGTATAAGTACAACTTGCATCTCGGAGATAGCGTGTTTATTCAAAATAAGTTAGTACCGTATGATTCTATCAGATTTACAGTAACCGGAATTGATTCCATACTGATTGATGGTAAGTATAAAAAAAGGTATATCATGGCAGAAAAACATTTTGAATTTATGCCCGAAACGTGGGTCGAAGGTATTGGTAGCTCAATAGGGATATTAGGTTCCGGATTAACTACTGTTGGTGGATGGACACAGTTACTTTGCTGTTATGAAAATAATGTGTTGATTTATAAAAATCCGGACTTTCAGAATTGCTATTATTCTACAAAAACGGCATTGAATTCGGTCAGGGATTCGGAATCAGGAATTAATGTCTATTCAAGGGCTGTGCCAAATGAGATTTTTATAAAAAGCCCGGTTGAAAATTATATAAGAATCTATAACAGCTATGGAATGTTTGTTGAAGGCATTCACGTTTTGGCAAACCAAGAATATCGGCTAAATGTATCAAAATATCCAAAAGGCATATATATAATCTCTCCATCGACAAACTTATTTAGGGCAAAGAAATTTATTGTATATTAACCAATAACAAAGAAATACATAGATGAGAATATATAGAATAATCAATGTGCTTACTGTCATATTTATAGCATCAATGAGCAGTATCACAAAAGCTGAAAATATCAATTTAAATAAAACATTTAAAAATGATACAACCATATACATTTTTAATAAGATAAGTAGTTTGAATAACTTAAAACTGAATGCAACTCTCAATATATTAAGCGAACGGAGTTTGGTTCGGGTTGTATTAGGCTGTTCTGACAACAAAGAATATCTTATATATGAAGCATATAGTCCTTTAGTTAATCCTGGCTCAATCGGAATAAATTCAGTATGTGATGAAACTGAGTTTTTAAATAATGTATCACCGGTTTACATAAAAGTTCTAATAAATGAGGCAGATATAACTATTAAATCATTTAGCTTCGATAATAAAGTATCAAAAACTACAGATACTGAAATAGACAGGGTAAAGACAGTAAAACATAAGGACAAGTTGGACAAGTTGAATCAGGACTTAATAACTAAGAATAAAAAATGGCATGCTGGAATTAATAATTTATCTAAAATGTCATATATGGATAAAAAATTATATTTTGGAGTTGAGAAATATAACTCATTGGGGTTAGAATACTATAATGATGGGATATTTGAATTGAAAGATCTTGAGTTGAAAAGCAAATCTAACTTGTCTAAGGTTAAGTCGGCAGTTAGTTCAGCAGTACAATCACCGTACATAGATCATTTTGATTGGCGAGAAAAACATGGGGCAAACATATCATCGTCACCATACTATACCGGGACGATTAATGGTTGGGTATCTCCAATAAAGAGTCAATGGGCTAATACTTGTTGGGCTTATGCAGCTGTAGGCGTTACTGAGACTTTTGTTAATTTATACTATAATCAGTGTATAAATTTGGATTTATCAGAGCATGATATTGTTTCATGTAGTAGTAAGGGAAGTTCGGCTGGTGGTTGGCCTTCTGATGCATTAGACGAAATTAAGTATTTTGGAGTAGTAGATGAGAACTGTTTTCCTAATCCTACTGATGCTATTGAATTACCCTGTAGCAGACAGTGTAGTAATCCAACTGAAAAAATTAGAATTGGCAACTATAGTCTGGGAGGTTATAGTAACGAGGATGCTTTAAAAAAACTTGTCATTAAGTCACCAATGGCATCTTCAATTTATTGTTCATATCTTAAGCATGCTATGGTTCTTGTTGGATATATGACTATAAAAGAAGGAGATGTTGTGACGCATTCTACTGCAAGTGCATACCCGAATGTCACAATTCAGGCTGGAGATTCATTGATAGGAAAAACTTGTTGGATATTTAAAAATAGCTGGGGAAGTGATAATCCCAAACTAGGGTATATGTATTTTGTTGTCGATAATTTTTCCTACATAACATCATATTCTGTATCTGGTCCAATAACAAGTTTGCAATTTACAAATAATGATATTAAATGTGTTGACTTGGACGGCGATGGATATTATAACTGGGGTGTTGGACCAAAGCCAGCATCTTGTCCTGCCTGCGCATCGAATGAAGAAGATGGTGATGATTCAAATCCTAATTTAGGACCAATGGATGCATACGGTTTTTGTCGACCGTTAACTGCACCGTTAACTTATCCTGCTACTACAATTTCATCCAATACTACATGGAATACAAAAAATATGCTATGTGGTAATTTAGTTGTATCAAACGGCGCTACATTAACAATTTCGAATAAATTAATTATACCGGTAAATTCAACTATAACAATTTCGGCTAATTCTAAATTAATTGTTGATGGTGGCACAATTACCTACGCAAATATTGTTGCAGAGAGTGGAAGTGAACTTACTCTACAAAATAGTGCTGTGCTTCAATTGTATAAAAATGATGAACTTAATATTAAAACTGGTGCAATTTTTAATGATAATTACGGCGATATTCAAATTCTAAGTAAATATTGAAGTAATAACTAAAAATATATTTTTCACATTTAAGAAGGAAATATATTAATCGCCCAAAAAGCAAAAAAAGCCACAGCAAGTTAGAGTATATTTCCAAAGCTCTTGCTGTGGCTTTTATAGCTTTTTGATAATAGGCAGAGCGGTCACAGTACATTGTTTTTTGCTGATTGTGAAAGTGCCAAGGAATTTTGAAGGAAAAAACAATAAACTGCAAGTTTATAATAAATACCAGATTAAGTTAGCAAAATCACTTTCCTGCTACTTTAACCGTAATTGGAAATAAAGCAAATGCAATTTTAAAATAACAAAGCACAATTATAAAATAGTCTTATAGACTTATGAAATAACCATACAAAACTTTGTAATTACAATGCACATTTATGAAATAGCAATGCAATAAGTTGTAACTTCAATACATTTTTATAAAATAATGATACGCAACTATCGAAACAACAAGAACATATATAACACAACCAACGGCCATGCTGCTAACACACGCCTATGTTCATTGGCTAGCTGACGTGCATTTGGCAGGTTTTGCTCTAAGTTCAGCATAGTCTCCAGACTTCCATATTGAAAAACAAAGATACAAGGCAGAGCCTTGCTTCTAACACAGCGTAGTATGGAGACTAAGCAGAACCGAGAGTTTATAGGCATACATATGAGTTAGCAGTCATTATAAAAAAAATAAAATGAGACCAATTAGAGTAGTAATTATCATATTATTAGCAATTTATAGCGGGAACAGCATAATGGCTCAATCTGACCATTTAGAACCTACAAGTGGAATATTTGATTGTTATGATTTCCAATTTGAGTATTACAGCAAAGTTAGAAAAGTATTATTTCAAGGGTTGACAAACAAACCTCTGACTAGATTTTTAATTCTGCCATCGTTTACACCCGAAAATGTACTTGACATCGAATTTGACAGAACAAATAAGAAATACTTTTTAGTATACCATATTTGTGAGAGAATGATTGCGAACAATGATAATTGGGAACAAACGAAACTTACTAAAATAAGAAAAGAAATATCTAAAGAATCTGCTCTATTAATCAAAGAATTATTCGAGACAGCAATACAAGGCACAAAATATCCATCAACTCAACGTATTGGTTTAGATGGAGAAAATTATTACTTCACTGTAAACATGGGAAAACTTAAAACTGGCACTATTTGGTCTCCCTCAGCTGGAACCAAAATGTGGAGACTTGTGAACATCGAACTTGAATTGATAAGATTAGCAAAGAGCGATAAAGAGCTTATTAAGATTGAAGACAAATTGAAAGAAAATATAATTCAACTGACGACTGAATTAAAATAACGAACTGCTAACACCCGCCTATGCGCACAGGCTGGCTGACGTGTATTCCGGCAGTTTTGCTCCCGCAAGCCGCAGGATGCGTATAGCCTCGCTCGTTAGCAGTCATGCTAAAAAAAATTAATATTGTGTTGTCATTTGATAAACCTATTTTCGAATTTAACACACAAAAGGGATAAATTATGAAACATGAATGGAAAAAAAACGAGAAACAATTCTATTTACCAAAGAACAAACCAGAATTAATAAACATTCCAAATTTTAAATTTTTTACAATTGAAGGAAAAGGAAATCCGAATGATGACTTTTTCGCTGAATATATTGGAGTTTTATATTCTTTATCTTATGGAGTTAAAATGAGCCCCAAGAAAGGAATCGAACCAAAAGGATATTTTGATTATACTGTTTACCCGCTTGAAGGGATTTGGGATTTATCGGAAGAAGCAAAGAAATCATTTAGCGAAACGATCAATAAAAATGACTTGATTTTCAAATTAATGATACGTCAACCTGATTTTGTAGACATCGATTTTGCTATGCAAATACTTGAACAGACAAAAAAGAATAAACCTCATGATTTATTAAGCCATATTAAATTTGAAGAGATAATTGAGGGAGATTGTATTCAGATGTTACATTTAGGTAGTTATGACAACGAGCCAATGAGCTTTAAGATTATGGAGGACTATGCCGAAAATGAAAATTATAGACGAAAAACAAAAATACATAAAGAGATTTATTTAAGTGATGCAAGAAAGGTTTCACCTGATAAATTAAAAACCATTTTAAGATTTAGTGTTGAGAAAAAATGAAATTAAAGCACGAACCGCTAACACACGCCTATGTTCATTGGCTGGCTGACGTGCAAGTTTAGAAAAAAAGACTAATCATGATGAGTAATTTTAAAATATCAACAGATAAAGACAAGTTAGATTTAAATGTGATACATGATTTTCTTACAAATCGTTCATATTGGGCTATTGGTAGAAGTTTTGAAACAGTTAAACGTTCCATTGAGAATTCTATTTGTTTTGGAGTATATGACAATTCAGACAAGCTAGTTGGATTTGCAAGAGTTCTCACAGATTATGCAGTGTTTGCTTATATCATGGATGTTTTCATTTTAGAAGACTACAGAAAGCAAGGATTAGGTAAACAACTTATGGATGCAATAATGCAACATTCTGATTTCCAAAGTTTGCAACGCTTTATGCTTGCGACTAATGATGCACACAAATTATATGAGCAGTATGGTTTTAGACAGACTGTAATTCCAGACAAGATAATGGAAATTGTAAATAAACCTCAGTAAAAACAATAATACTTTATGCCATGAGATATTGCAATTGCCAGCCGATGATAAAAATGTCAGATTGATTGAATACCAACCTGAATTATTTCACTTAAAACCCTCAGTTCAGCGTAGTTTGTTCGGTCATGTATCTTTAGCTTGGTCGTAGTTAGAACTTGTCCGTCCATTGACGACTATGGTCTGGAGGCTACACAAAACCGAGGGTGAATTCCCCAATTTTAGAAATCACAAAAACATTATTCATTACGTTCATTTTTATGAAACAAACCATTATCATTTTAATTAGTTGTATTTTATCAGTTTGTCTATTTACAAGTTGCGATAAAAGTGAAGATCTTAATCAATATAAGGTTGGAGATTTTGAATTCAGAATTGATTCAATATACAATGTTACGCAAACTTCTGTCACCGTGAAAGCCACGTTATATACAGCTCAAGTAGAAAAAAATATTACAGGTCTTAATATACAATACTTCAAGGAAGGAGATCGATACAAGGATTACGGCACAAAAATTCAATCATTCGACCAAAAGGAAGGAACCGTGCTGATGACAATAACTAATTTAGAACCAAATACTATCTATTATATGGAGCCCTGGATAGAAATTGCATATAGTAACAATCAACATGTTACAAGCGTTACCGGCTTAACAACTCCTAATACAGAGGTATCATTTATGACTCATGGTGAACTGCCAAAAACAGGAACGGTTAATGACATTGAGGGTAATATGTATCATTATATTACCATTGGTACTCAAACTTGGATGGTCGAGAATTTAAAAACAACACATTTAAGATCGGGAGAGTTAATTGATAATTTGAAAGATAGTATTTCATGGGCAACCAATGAATATGGATACTGTAATTATAATAACGATTCTACTTATTCAGCCAAATATGGTCGTATATACAGCAGAAAAATTGCAAATTCATATATTGCCCCGGGTGGCTGGCATGTACCTACTTTATCCGATTGGAACCTATTAGAAAATTATTTAATTGCTAATGGGTATAATTATGATAAATCAACTGATTTTAATAGAGTCGCAAAATCTCTGGCTTCACAAACGAGTGACTGGAAGTCATCGTATTATAATATAGGAGGTATTACAACAGATCTTACCTTAAATAACTCTACTGGCTTCACAGCTCTTCCGGGCGGGTATCGTAACATACACGGAATGTACTTAAACGAAGGAAGTAGTTGCTATTTCTGGAGTTCAGCTCCATATAATCAACCTTACAACGGTGTATTTTTAGAATCTGTATTTAGTGGCATCTATCAGAGTGAACCTTCTGAAATTAATGGAATGTATATTCGTTGTATAAGAGATAACAATTAATAGACAAAGCTGATAGGTTCTGTTTTACCGACAACTGGATGTGGCCTCGCCTTAGAAGCTTTGGCATGCCATTGGGAAACCAACGTTCTTGAGTGAAGCGAAAAATTACAATACCGCTAACAATACCGCCAACTTTTCTCATTTAATGATTATCACACACCTCCGGGGACTGAGAAAATTAAATTGTGGCTAACTTTTCTAGTCAAAATTATGCTTAACTAAAAAAATGTATCTATCTTTGGATTGTAAATAAAAAAAACGACATGTAAAGTAGTAGTGTATGTCCGTTAGATAGAATTGCAAAAAAAGTGTCTTTATAAATCCCCTAAATCAAGAAATAACTTTTATTATTACCATATAAAAATGAAATAGCGGAACCGAAAAGCTTATAGAGTAGGATAAAAAAAAAGAATTAATTAAAAACATGAAAAGAATTTTTAAACCAGTTACATTTATTGCAATCATTTTAATCTTAACCAGCTGTGCTTCAATAGTAAGTTCAAGTTCTTGGCCATTAACCGTTAAATCAAATCCCGTAGGAGCAAAATTGCAAATTACAAACAAACAAGGAATTTCAGTATTTAATGGACAAACTCCTGCTTCAATAATATTGAAATCTGGATCTGGTTTTTTTAGTAGTGAATCTTATCTAATTAAACTAACATTAGATGGATATACCGAAAAAACAATCCCAGTAAGATGTACATTAAATGGCTGGTATTTTGGTAATATCGTTTTTGGCGGATTAATCGGATTATTGATTGTTGATCCTGCAACAGGTGCAATGTATCGTTTAGAAACAAATAATATTGACGAAGAGCTGACAAAGAACGCGACATCAAGCACTGAAAAATCTTTGAAAATCATAAATATAAATGATTTATCTCAAGATATGAAAGATCATTTAGTAAGTATAAAATAAATACAAATTAGTTCTCATAATAATCTCTATTGGCGCGGTTATGTGAGCCGCGCCAACACTGAAGAACAAGAAGCTTTCCTTATATAGCACAAATAGCAGACAGAGATAACAATAGCTTAACTAACTCTACATCTTTATTTTTATTCAACTCAGCTTTTCACTGATAAAAATGATAGAAATATCGAAAATACTAACCTGTCTTAAATTTGAATTTATAAATTTGCATAAATAATCATTAAACAACAAACCAATGAAGTCAGTATTAATTAAGTATTCTTTTCTTAGTGTAGTAATTTTGTTTCTGTTTACATCCTGCGAGAAAAACGAGGTTTCAAACATAACACTCAACTTCACGTCGGCAAGCTTTTCAATAGGACAAACCGATTCTCTGATTGCAACCACAACTGGCAGCGGCGACCTTTCTAAATTTCCGGTAACATGGTCGACCAGTAACTCAAGTGTGGTGACAGTAACTAATGGAAAAATTGAAGGTATGGCAGATGGCAAGGCTACTGTCACAGCCAAAGCCGGAACCAAAAGCGTAAGTTGCGACATCACTGTAAGCAACCTTATTGTTCCATCAACCGATAAAGCATATTTGTTCCACATGGGTGATAAATTTAAGTCAGGCATTTCAAATTATTTCGAAGTTTATTTGCTTGGAAGTAGTGACACTGTAGTTTTATCATTTAACTTGCCATTAACGGTGACTGACACTTTACCGGTGGGCACTTATAATATACAGAAAAATATAGCTATGAAGTATGTAACCGATATGTCATGTCTGGTGCCTAACACTTCAAACCCTTCTTTTACGCCCGATTATATTTATGTACGGGGCTCACTTTATGTAACCAAAATCTTTCATTATGTTGTTTCAGGCTCTATAGTCGTAAAATCAACAAACTCGAATTATTCTATTGAATATACTTTATTAGATCAATATGGAAATACAATATTCGGCACTTATCTTGGAAAGTTGGAATATCGTAATATAGCTACAAGCTCAGCGGTTGCTCCTCAAGCAATAAAAGGACTTTCAATACAAAAGTGTAGCGAAATAAAGCGTATTTGGAAATAGAATCGTGAATAAACATTTTTTTGAAGTAATGATACGGATATGAATAATGGGAACAATGAAATGTCCTATTATTTATATCCGTATCAGTTTCATATCAACAATTTATAAACCGACGTAGTCTGGAGACTACGCCAAACCGAGGGCAATTTTTTGAGACACACAAAATATGACAGAGAAATTAATTAATAGCATACAATCAATTATAGACTTGACCCCAAAAGAGGTTGATTGTATCAACCAACTTTTTAAAGAAAAGCAGATAAAAAAAGGAGATTTCATTTTGACAGACGGACAAGTTTGTAATCAATTTGGGTTTATTGTAAAAGGGCTAATACGCTACTACATTAATCACGATGGCGAGGACAAGACTTATTACTTTGCTTGCGAAAATAACTTTGTTTGCAACTATGAAAGTTTTATACCACAAATGCCATCAACAAAAGTTATCCAAGCATTAGAGGACTGCGAAATGTTGGTAATCTCATTTGCAGACTTACAAATATTTTATAAATCCATTACACAAGGAGAACGCTTTGGCAGGCTTATTCTGGAACAAGTTTTTATAGAACTACTACAAGGCCTTAGTTCCTTTTATACTGACACTCCCGAATATCGTTATGAAAAATTTGTAAAGGAACACCCAAACTTGCAGCAAAGAATTTCCCAATACTATATTGCATCTTATGTCGGCGTGAAGCCTCAATCACTTAGCCGAATTCGCAAAAGAATTTCCAGTCAAAAATGATTAATTAACCCAGGTGCATGGATTCTTGGCTTGGGGCATATATCTTTGCGTCATAAAACAAAGACAATTTAAAACAAAGGCAATGGAACAATTAAGAATTTACACGCTTGTCGATAAAGAGACAGCAGAAAACTATTTTAAAGAGCGTTGGAGTAAACATATCACAAGCCTTCCAAAATTTGGCATTGAGGTTAAGGGAGTTTGGATTGGTAGCACAACTGAAACAGAAAATCAGCTGATAGCCGTTGTGTCTTTTCCAGACAATGTTGACATTAACGAGGTGAATGAACTTTATATGAAAAGCCCAGACTTTATTGAAGAAATGAAAGGCTTTGATATTAGCAGTATGATTAATGTTGAAACCAAAATAATGAAGTCTTTGTTTTGACTTGAAACTAAATGGTGCTGACAATAAATAGTGTAGGCAAAGGGGAATTTTACCCCTTTGCTCAGTTCAGTGTAGTTTGTTCAATCAAGCATCTTTAGCTTATACTGATTTTCAATTAGCTTAGTTGTAGTTAGAAAATGTCCTATTATTTATATCCATATCAGTTTCATATCAATAATTTTTAATTTGCGTTTACTTGCGTAATTTGCGTTCTTTTTGAATACTCTCACTCATTCAACTCACCCACAAATTCAATCAAATAATCGGCACTTCACCCACACGGGTTTACAAATTAATCGGCCGAAGTATTTTTCTCTATCAGATTAGAAGTAGACCAAAGCACTTTGCGTTATTTTGAATAAGAGCAACCACTATACAAAATACATTTTGGCTTTATTAATGTATCCAAAATATATTTCCTACATTTGTACTGCATTAATATACAAAAACCAACGCTATTTCGTTGAATCCTCTTTTAAATTAAAACACTTTTATAGAATGAAGAAATTACTTATCGTACTGCTCTCACTCAGTATTTTTTCTACTGCGAAAGCAGATGAAGGCATGTGGATGTTGCCTCTGATTCAAAAACTGAATATCCAGAAAATGAGTGGCATGGGTTGTACGCTTACAGCCGACCAAATCTACAGCGACAAGAGCGTTAGCCTTAAGGATGCAGTTATTATCTTTGGAAATGGTTGTACAGGTGTAGTAGTTTCGAACCAGGGACTTGTATTTACCAATCATCACTGCGGTTACGAAGCTATTCAGCAACGCAGCACCGTGGCTCACAACTACCTGAAAGATGGATTTACGGCCGAGAAACTCACCGACGAGATTCCTTGTCCGGGACTTACTGTAAAGTTTCTGGTACGTGTGCAGGATATGACCGAGCGCGTTTTGTCGCAATTGCCCGATACATTACTGGGGAAAGCCCGAGCCGACAAACAGGATTCTATTATTGGTGCCATTGAAAAAGAAGAAACAAAAGACACCCATTATACTGCCCGATTAAAACCTTTTTATTCAGGTAATGAGTTCTACCTATTTGTTTACGAGGAGTTTTCTGATATTCGTTTTGCCTTCGCCCCTCCTACTTCCATTGGTAAGTTTGGTGGCGATACCGACAACTGGATGTGGCCTCGCCATACCGGCGATTTCTCTGTTTTCCGTGTATACATGTCGCCAGATGGCAAGCCGGCCGAATATTCTAAAAACAATGTGCCTTATGTGCCAAAACGCTTTGCCAGCATTTCTAACCAGGGATATGTGGCGGGCGACTACACCATGATTTTGGGAAATCCGGGTAGCACCAACCGCTATTTATCGTCATGGGGTGTAAATTACCGCATGAAAACCAGCAATATGGCTCGTATTGAAGTGCGTGGTGCTAAACAACTGGTTTGGAAATCGTATATGCGTGCCGATGAAGCTATCAACATTGCTTATGCCAGCAAATATGCGCGCAGTTCCAACTATTGGAAAAATAGTATTGGTATGAATAAGGCCATTACTAAACTGGGCGTTATTAATGAGAAACAGGAAAAAGAAAAAGAATTTACAACCTGGGTAAATGCGACTCCCGAACGTCAGGCCAAGTACAAAAATGTGTTGAAAACATTAGAAGAAGGTTATACAAAAATATATCCATACAGTCGCGCTACCTATTATTTATTTGAGTCGCTGACCAATGGTATAGAAATGCCACGCATTGCCACCGCAACAGAGAAACTGGCAATAAAAAACCTCTCGGCAGATTCATTATTGAAAGAAGTCGCTACCTTGTACAAAGATTACTATCCGGTGGTTGACGAAGCAACGTTGGTTGCTATGCTCGATGTGTACAAAAAATCGGTTGATGCCGATGCTTTACCTGAATTGTACAAAACTATCCAGAAAAAATACAAAGGTGATTACCGCAAATATGCTAAAGATCTTTACAAGAAATCGGATTTTACATCCATCGATAAAATTGTAAAAGCCATAAAAGGCGGAAAAACTGATTTCTCTGACGATCCAGCCATTGTTTTTGCACAAGACGTTCGTAAAACCATGGAAGCGTTCAGAAGTGACGAGTTTACAAGTGCTTTAGAGCGTATTAAAGATGCAGAACGATTGTTTGAAAACGGACTTAAAGCCATGGCCGACGAAAAAGGCATAGCACTGGCGCCAGACGCAAACTCTACCATGCGACTAACCTATGGTAAGGTAGGTGGATACAAACCAGCCGATGCTGTTGATTATAAATACTACACTACTACAAAAGGGATTCTGGAAAAAGAAATTCCGGGCGACGACGAGTTTGATGTACCTGTGAAACTAAAGCAAGCTATCCAATCAAACAACTATGGTGCTTATCTCGACCAGAAAACGGGTGAAATGCATGTAGCCTTCCTAAGCAATAATGATATTACCGGTGGAAATTCCGGTAGCCCTATCTTTAATGCCAAAGGCGAACTTCTTGGGTTGGCATTTGATGGAAACTGGGAAGCAATGAGTGGTGACATTGTTTTTGAGCCGGACTTACAACGCACCATCAGTGTTGACATTCGTTACATAATGTTTATCATGGACAAAGTTGGTTCAGCAAAACGGTTAATTGACGAACTCAGCATAAAATAAAATACTAGCATAATTTAGCTTCTACAAAACTAATCAAACATAAGAGATTCGTAGGAGGAATATTATCAAAAAAAAATAGAACTTTATTCTTTAAAAAGCGCATACGAGAAATTCCGTATGCGCTTTTTTATTGTCCATTAATCGGAAGCAAGCGTCGTTAGTGGAGTTGCATTTGTTAGTTGATAATTTAACCAGTTTATCTACATTAAATTTGCAGTTAATATATTACTTTTGTAGTAATTAGTGAATTGAATATGAATAGACATAATCCGTTTCAATTCACTATTTACAACATGCTACGTTAACCTTATCTTTCGGATTCCTGTTTATATTTACATTGTAATCCAATTCTAAACTGAGCAAACATGTCTCGACGCACATTATTCTCCTTATTCTCTTTAATTGTAATTCTCAGTTCTCAAGCCATACCCACTGCGGCACCATTTAGCTTTGAGAAATTTGCTTACAACGATAAACTCCCGTCCAACTCCGTTATCCGTATCTACAACGATAAAGAAGGCTACATGTGGTTTGGAACTAAGGATGGTTTGTGCCGTTTTGATGGTTACGACATGAAAGTATTCCGATCCAGCGCATTGACTCCCGGCAAGCTATCGAATAATGAAATACGCTGTATAGCCGAAGACAACGACCAACAACTTTGGATTGGAACTTACGAGGGAATAAACATTATCAACAAGAAAAATTATTCTATTAAGCCTCTTGAGAATAAGTACATCAAAAAAGAACTGATAAACTCCATTCTAACAGATTCAAAAGGTTATGTTTGGATTGGAACATCCTCCAACGGTGTGCTTCAGATGAACTCCAAAACAGGTGAGTTTACCCGTTTCTCGTCCGACAAAAACTCTCCACTGAAACTAAAGGGCAACAATATTACTCACATCTACGAAGATCATCAAGGTCGTATCTGGCTCTCTCTTTGGAAAGGTGGGCTATGTTATATTGACGTTGACCGAAAACATATTTATTATGCACCGAAAGTAGGCATCGAAGATAATCCATTCCGTGTATATCAGGATAAAAGTGGCGTATACTGGATTTGTACATGGGGAAGTGGAATTTTTACCATGAACTACGAATATAAGGCAAAGATGACTATTGCGCCTTTAAATGTATCAAAAAACTCTACCAATAAAGTTGACGACATTGTGTATAGCATTACCCAAGATGACAAATACGGATGTATATGGATAATTACTTTCAGTGGGCTAAACATGATTGTAAAAGAAGCAGATGGTTCATATAAAGTAGTGGATACAAACCCGTTCTTCAGCGAAAGCACTAACAAACTCTTTCACGAAATAGCAAAGGATAGGCGCGGAAACCTATGGGTGGGTTCTGTGGGTGATGGTCTATACAAATTGGATTTCAACAAACTTTCTATCCAAAATTATCCACTGAAGGAAATTCAAAGTTCACTGAATGTTCAATCCTATGTTACCCACTTTTGCGAAACAAACACGGGAGATGTTTACGTTGCTATCAACCGCATTGGGCTATTTCATTTCAACCCTAAAACGAGTGAAGTTACCCGCCCAACTGACAAGGCATCCAGAACCATTAGTAGCATTAGTGCAATTACCTTCGTTACGCACGCCAATGAAATTTGGGTGGCCAACGAAGGAGAAGATTTGATTCATATTTTCAGGAAAAATGGAACAAACGACCTGACTCAGGTTGGAATTGTATCGTTGGGGAACTACGGCTACCCACGCGAGAACACCATTATCAACATATTTGAAGACTCAAAAGGTGGAATATGGATTGGAAGTAACATGGGACTTTACATGAAACCAATCAATTCGTCCATTAAATTAATTTCGGGGAATATATCTAACGTTAACTCAATTGGCGAAGATAGTGAACACAAAATATGGGTTGGAACTGAGAAAGGAGGACTTTTTGTGCTTAAACCGGAGGTTAGGGCAAGAAAAAATTCATACGTAATTTCAGAGGTTAACCTGAGTATTAGAAATTATCAAAGTTTGAGCATTCAGAGTATTTGTTGCAGGAAAAACGGTGATGTTTATATTGCCACTAAAGAAGGTTGTATCTATTACTATAACCCAACAACAAAAATTGCCAATGATATAAGTGGACTTTATGGAATTACTGACGAAGGAATTATGGACATTCTGGAGGATAACTTTGGCTTTTTATGGATTTCTACAATTAAACGAATTATCCGTTACAACCCAAAAACACATGCTGCTACATACTACTCCAATGCCGATGGATTATTGGTTAGTTCATTCTTCAAAGATGCCAGCATAAAACTTAAATCAGGCATTATCCTTTTTGGAGGAAATAAAGGCATCTGTGCATTCAATCCTGCAAACCAAAATATAATGCCGAAATTCACCAACCAGTTGGTGGCGATTACCGACGTGCTTGTACAAAACAAATCTATTTTTGATGACGAGAATAGCTCGCACTTCAATACAAACGACAACCGCGTCACCCTGAAATACTCCGAAAACAACCTGAGTATAGAGTTTTCGGCACTGGATTATAGTTCAGCAGGAAAAATACAATATGCCTACAAACTTTCAGGAGTGGATAAAAACTGGAACTACGTAGGTAACAATCGCCGATTTGTAAACTATGCCAATTTACCTAGCGGAACGTACACTTTTCAGGTAAAAGCCAGTGATGAGAATGGAGTTTGGAGCGATAAAACTACCTCGTTAGACGTAGTTATTAATTCACCATTGTACCGAACCTGGTGGGCCTATTTTATTTACGTAACTATACTCCTTGCAATAGCCTATTTCATTGCAAAAATAGTTGCAAACAGAATACGGTTAAGAAACGAACTAAAAATATCGCACATTGAGAAAGAAAAATCAGAAGAGCTAACCCAGATAAAATTGCGTTACTTCACGAATATCTCTCACGAGTTACTTACTCCGTTAACCATCATATTGTTGCAAATTGATAGCCTTCGGAATAAAAATACAGGGGATTCAACTCAATTTGAGGTAATGAAAGACAATGTTATCCGACTTAAGCGACTAATACAGCAAATTCTGGTTTTCCGCAAAACCGAAAGCGGAAATATGAAACTAAAAATCCGTCAAAACGATATCATTGCTTTTATCAATAATATTTGCAAGTCGAATTTTAAGCCACTGGTGAGTCAAAAGAAAATCAATTTCTCGATAGTTGCGGAATATGAAAGCTATATGGCTTATTTTGATCCGGACAAGTTGGACAAAATTATTTACAACTTACTTTCAAATGCTTTTAAACACACAGCAAAGGGAGGTACAATATTAGTCAAAATAAGCTTTATACAAAGAGCTGAAGACACCATTATGCGTCTATCGGTTTCCGACACTGGCGATGGGATTGCCGAACAAGATTTACCACATATTTTCAAGCGTTTTTATATCAGCAGCTCTTCCGATCAAAGCCAGAGTCATGGCATCGGGCTTGCACTTACCAACGACTTACTTCAAATTCACAAAGGAAACATAGAAGTAAAAAGTCAGTTGGGCGATGGAGCAGTGTTTACCATAGAAATCCCTGTTTCAAAAGGTATTTACACCGAAGAAGAGCTTTCGGAAGAAGAGAACTTACCGATAGACTTACCTGAAGAAATGACTGAAGCAATTATCTCGGAGGCAGATAATGCGACAAACAATGAAGAAAAGGTAAAGGAGGATTCAACCCTACTAATTGTGGAAGATAACCATGAGTTACAGAGTTTAATCGTTGACAATTTTACAGGTAAATACAATGTGCTAAAAGCTGATAATGGGTTGAAAGCATTGGAAGTGCTACGCGAAAACGAAGTAGATATGATTATTAGTGACGTGATGATGCCCGAGATGGACGGACTCACTTTCTGCAAAATTGTCAAGAATGATATTGCTACAAGTCATATCAATATACTGATGCTTACAGCAAAGAACTCCACTGAAGACAGGATTGACTGTTACAATGCAGGAGCCGACGCCTATATTGCTAAACCGTTTGAACTCTCGGTATTAAACGCCCGAACCAGAAACCTTATTGGTAAACGGAAACAAAAAACCGAATCGTTCCAACATAATCAAGAGATTAATATTTCGTCGATGGAATACGGTTCAATCGATGAGATATTCTTGAAACAAGCTGTCAAAAAGGTAGAAGAAAAGCTTTCGGACGACGCCTTTGATTTCGACCAGTTTGCTATCGACATGGCTACATCCAAATCTACCCTGCATCGTAAACTAAAATCGCTCACAGGTCTTTCGCCGGGAGAATTCATCCGCAACATTCGCCTGAAACATGCCGCATTAATGCTAACTAAAAACACTGGCAACATATCCGAAATTGCCTTTGCAGTTGGATTTAATGACCCAAAATACTTCAGTCGTTGCTTTAAAATTGAGTTTGGACTCACTCCAAGGGAATATCAGGAATCTAAGAAAGGATCATAAACCTTAGGAGTCAAAGCTAGAAGAAGTTAAAACCAGCAGGAGTTAGCTTGCAACTTCAAAATTTAGCAGAAATTCTTTGGATAATATCTGTAACCCAAAATTCTTATACTATTTGCACTAAATGAGCTGAAACAGGTGGTGCAGATTTGCATAAAAAAGAGTTGAAGATAATCCTTCAACTCTTTTTTATATAGGGTCTGCAAGTCCATTTCGTGATAAAGTGTTAGATTTAAAAGTCAAATAGCATGTCCCATTGACAGGAACACTAAAATTCTTAGTATTGCTCAAGAGATTTAATGCCGCACCGGGTATGTATACTCTGTATTGAATAAGCAATTCTAGTGGTATCAGCAGTAGCGTATACATCTACTCTAATTACCGGAGCGGAACCGTTTGAATTATATGCAAATTTTGGTGGAATATCCTGACGGTGGAAAAAAAAAGTCACTAAAAAAGACACTAAATTTATGCTACAAAAAAGTATCACAATGGTATCTAAACCATTGTGACTAATAAAGTTCGTATTTGCTATTTTTGATAAATCAAAAATAGCAATTCCAACTCGCACTATTATTCTTTTATAATAAAATACCTAAGTTAACATACACACCTCTTGATTTTCCTGCACCACTCTCAAACTTGTTAGTAAGTGCCTGAGCATATCCAACATCGGCAGTAAGGAATAAAACATCAATCCCCAAACCACCTTGTAAAAAGAAATCACCACTATTTACATTTCCCAAAACAGAACTCTTCTTACTTACCCGAAAATCGTATGATGGACCAAAATTTGCTCTGAATTTTAAAATATAGCCATCAATAATATTATAACCTGCTAGGGCCTTCAACTTAATGTAGTTGGTTGTAATATTACTGGTTGTAGTAGTTGAAGCCGTACTATAAGTACTAACAGTGCTAAGATAATGAACACCCGGAATAATCTGAAACTTACCTCCTACCCGAAGATCAGCTCCAATGGACACACCGGCTTTACCATCAAAATTAACTCCAGTGGGAGGATTTCCAACATTCATCGTACTTAATCCAATTTGTGGATTGAACTGCACCTGGGCTATTAGTTGTGAACTAACAAATGTAATCACTAAAAATACTATGAGTTTTTTCATCCTTAAATAGTCTTTGTTTTCCTACTCTTAGTGGCTTTTCGGATACCGCCATTCTGTATTATAAAATTCTAATCTGAGTGCTGAATACAAAATTAGTATAAAACAATTCAAATTTATACAGAAACTAAGAATAAAACTTTTATCCTACGGAATTAAAAACACATTCGAAAGTGGGTTCAAAAAAGAATAATCCGAAAAAGTTTCTATATTCAGAATGATCTTTACTCAAAACTCACATTTTTACGAGTCTTATTGCTGAAAATTATCTCCACAGATTTGCCATCTTTTGCCACTTTAACCTGACGAATAGGTTTCAATTCTTTATTAGTCCAATCTGAGCCCGATTTCTTCCAAAGTTCAAGTGTAATATAGAATTTCTCATATTTCGTTCTTACGTCAAACTTATCCTTGGCATCAATTACTACGCTAACGTTATTTACCGGATTAAGGCCTGTAGAATGCACAAATTCCATTTGCTCAAAGCCTTTAAGTGGAATCATTGCTAACCGATACTCACCATTATCAACTGATTTCACCGTTTTTCCAGCTATTTCAACTGTTTCATCGTGAATAGGAGTTTTCTGTTGAACTAATGCATAATGTCCCAATCGTAATTCAACAAGGCCTAATTTGTTGCTATCATTTGTCAAACATAATTTATCAATGCGCAAAATACCGTTTGGCAATGGTATTTCAGCTAATTTGAACTGAATATTCCTATTGGTTTCGAGCACAGCATCGCGATAATAAATGCCATTTTCGAACTTCTTGAAAGTAAACAAACGCAAGGGTTCCCATTTGCCCGCTTTATTTTTCACGACATAATTCATGGCTACTTCGCCATTTTCGCCATCAGCTTGCCATGGGAAAGCTGAATTGTACGACAAGCGGTTATAGTTCTCAGTACTTCTGAACTTTTGCCAATCATCGGCTTCAGCCGCATGACACCATGCACGAATTTCCGATGCACCAATATTGGGGTAATCGGTTATTAATGTTCCTGTAGTTGGCGAAAGCTTATTATAAACCGAATCTTTTACAAAGTCCTTTTCCCAAGGACCTTCGTTTTCGGTGGCAGTCCAGAATGGGCTACTCTCAGGAACTAACAGTCCCAAAAATATTTTTCCACCCCAGTAAACGCTCCCCCGACAACTATAAATTTGGACAGCCGGTTCAAACGGACCATAAAATCCAAGTGTTGGAACGCCATCCTTCATAAAATCAGGATTTTCCAAAAATTGAAGTATTGTACCCGAAGCTATGCGGCGCATCCAACCCCAATTAATAGTTGAGTCATTGGCAAAACCCATGAGTGGAAAAGGTGTAACCGCACCGTATCGATACGAAATACTGCGTCCCCACATAATCATTTTGCCATCACGACTAAACATGTATGGATAATTATCTTTCAGATCACTGAAATTCTTCAGGAATTTTTGAGCGTATTCCGGGTAATTTTTATTCCCAAAAAACTCCGACCACAACATACCATACATCTGAAATGCCCACATACTATAGTAATCGTAGGCCGGACTATCATTGTACCAACCCTCGCCACGGTAATTTATAAGAGATTTTTTCAGATAATCAACCAACAGTTTCTCATTTACTGGATAACCCTGTTGCTTGTAAAAGCTAAGAATAAAGATATTGAAAAATTTCCAGTTAGAATCTACTGTCGGTCCATCTCCATAACTTAGCATAGTTGCTGCCAATGCATCTTTTTGCTTTTGAGTTAAGGGTTGCCACAAAACCTCAGGAATGGAGAATAACGAAATAGACAGCGCACCAAACTCTACCAAATTCTGATGAGGTCCAGCATTTTTCGCCCTGCGTTTAATATAACTTATACTGGTAGAATCAACTAGATTACATATTTGATGCCGGTAATAGTCAGCCACTTTTATCCCATTAATCTCCAGATTTGGATTGTCTTTCAGCAAAGGAACGGCTACGAATAAGGTTCTGCAAAGTCCTTCTAGCTTTTCTGTAGGAACTTCCTCTTCCTTGCGCGGATAACTTTTGCCTTCTTGCTTGGGAAATTTCATTGGATCGTCCAGATTATGGATATATCCAAATGCACCTTTGAGCATATACAGTGCCGCATCTTTCCAGTGCTGACGAGTCATCCCGCTTTTAGGGCTTAACGTAAAATCAGGTTGATGAATTTCAAAAACCGTTTCACCAGCTTTTGAAGGTGCATTTTCAATAGCAAAAAGTTGTTGACTGAGAAGTGCACAGAAAATTCCAACTGTAGCAAAAAAAAGGTGTTTTGATTTCATTGGTATAATTATATTGCGTTTTTTAATTGTATCAGCTATTTCAATTATATCACCACTCTATTGAAGTGGTTTGTTTTCGGGCAGTGAATCAAATACCAAAAATACGATTAGACTCAAAATCGGCAACAAAAACATCAGTATCATTCTCAAAAGTCCCCATCAACAGCCACTAACTGACTTAATCATAAATCGCTCAATTGACTTTTCTCGTATATTCAAGTTTTTTATTTTTATTTACAGCTAGATTTTAACAAGGAAGCAAATGGATGGTTTTTAATTTAAATATTACTCGATAAAGATTGATTTCCAGTGCTGTAACACAAAGAAAGTTAAATATACAACTTATCTCCGGCATTAATGTACTCAATAACTGATAAAAAGATTCGTAGGTTCAAAATTACTGAATTTCAACTCAATCTGAGTTAAAAAATAAGTCAAACTAGCTGAGAATATGGTTACATAAAGGATGTATTAGATATAAGCCCGATCCAATTTTTATTTCATTTGTTTAAAGCTTGCTGTAAAATATGTAGAATAACTTTTAGTTGATTGAAAACATTGTTCAAAGAAAAATTCCGCATCTGCCTAAAACAAATACGGAATTTAACATAACACTATTGACGGGAAACGATCTTTTATTTCTTGATATACCAATTTTCACGGTGCATAAGTTTTTCTGTTATGACAGCTTTATTATCCGGGTGTTTTTCTGCCACCTTATCTGCCAAATAAGCCGGATCATTTCTTCTGATAGCAAAGCGCATTAAATCATGAAAACGGTTTCCTTCAAAGGCTGTTTCAAGAGACAGTTCTTTCTGAATTAAATCCTCTACATAAAGTATAGAATCGTTTAAACCACCTGTTTGTTCCTTAATTACAAAAGTAGAATCACAATCACCTAAGGTTAGAACTCTAAAATTTGGATCTTTAAGTTTAGGACCGAGACCACGCCAACGTATACCAACATTGAAATCAAATTGCCTATCACTAAAATCCATATATTTTTCTGTTGATTTTTCTTTTAATGGAACAATTGAAGGTGTGCCCATCGTTGCGCTTCTCAGTCCATTTTTAAGAACAGCAAACGCTAAGTTTGGTTTTCCTAAACGGTTTACTGCTTCGGCATAACGTAAATATAACAGCGAGCTACGATATACCAGAACATTATGATCATAAGCCAAATATTTCCAAATGATATTTTTAGTAGTACTATTAGTCGGAGTTATCATTGCTGTGATATTACCATTATTAATACTAACATATTTCTTATCTATGATAGAACCATATTTTCTCAAATCTCCAGAAATATAGTCTAACGCAGTGTTATGATATATTTGAGTATCCCAATTATTTATAGCAATAGTAGATGAAGTGAGTTGATAGTTATAATTTAAACTATCAAGATCAAATCGCTGTCCAAAAGTAGTAGGGCAATTAATTTGCGTTATCGTTTCCCCATAATTACTCGTAAAGGAATATATCCAATCAGTAGTAAATCCGCTTGAAACAGATATAACTTTATTCTTAAGATTCCACGCCGATTGATAAACGTTGATTCCATAATTATCGGCGACCATTAAATCATGATATTCAGTAGCAGCCTTAGCATAATAACCATCACCTTTCCAAAGATAAAGATCACCCAATACAAAGTGAATAGGGAAACTTTTAACCCATAAAAAACGAGAAAGCTTTATATCTTTCAAAGGAGTTAAATCAGCAATTAGTAAATCAGATAATTCATTCATTGAGATATCCGGATAATTGTCAACTGCTTCGGCATCTGCCTCAGTAAGAATTGGTTTTTCGTAGTATTTTACAGTTCCAAAATTTAGGGCAATTTGCATATAGGTCCATGCTCGTATAGATTTTATTGCGGCAAGATATCCATACATCACCTTTTGGCCTTTTGTTGTATAGGCCGTGTCAATATACTGAATTACATAATTACAGTTATTGATAATTGAGTAATAATCATTAATCTGGGCATATGGATTACTTTTTGTAATCTCAAAATTATTTATCTCTCTAAGGTTCAAATTGGAATTTTCGGTTACATCCAATAATTCGCCTCTCAACTCACCCAACAATACATAGTTATCTGCTATTTTTTGAAGTTGATGCCAAATTCCCTCCATTGCATAAGTTGTGTCATTAGGAGAACTCATCCGGTAGTCATTTTCATAAGTCACCCTACTTGATTTTACATCTAAAACATCCGTGCAACTCGCTATAGTAATTGAGGTTACAATAGTTATAATTAATATCTTAAATATTTTTTTCATATCATATTTATATTTTACAATTAATTTTAGTCGGTTTACAGATTGAGCTTAAGTCCAACATAATAACTTTTACTCAACGGAACTAAACCCGCATCAACCCCTTGAAATAAAACTGAATTTCTAGTAGAAAACTCTGGATCTGAGCCTAAGTATTTTGTAAATGTCACCAAATTATTGGCAGAAATCCAAATGCTAAATCCTTCAATAAAATTACTTTTAATCGGAATAGCATATGAAAGAGTCACGGTTTTCAATCGAAGGTAAGATCCATCTTCAATCCATCTGTCAGAGAAACTGGCATTACCCATTGGATCTCCAAATACGGCCTTTGGTTGACTTGTGTTCTGACCTTCTGCAGTCCAACGCGATAGCATCACAGTTGACTGATTACTATAATCTGTTCCTGACTCCAATTGACTCCGTTGATAATTATACACATCGTTACCATACGAATAGGTAAATAATGTAGACAAGGTTAGTTTTTTATAGGATATCTTACTAGAAATATTTCCGTACAGCTTTGGATTTGGGTTACCAATTATCTGTTTATCATTTGCATCAATTACACCATCCTTATTTCCATTCTTGTCTCCATCTACAAACCGTACATCGCCTGCTTTGAAATAACTGTATGATCCGTTTTGGTTTAGAATTTTCAAGTTCGCATTGGCAGCATCAGCTTCAGTGGCGTATACGCCATTTGTCTTATAGCCGTAAAACACGCCCGCAGGTTGACCAACCGCAGTACGCACTTCACCTCCATATACCGGTGTATTGTAATCGGTTACGCCATTAACTAAAGGCAATGAAAGAATTTTATTCTCATAATGACCAACACTTAAACCAAGTTCCCATTTCAGCGATTTAAAATTCAATAACTTGAAATTTGATGAAAATTCGTAACCATTATTTGAAAGCTCGCCTCCATTACTCCAGTAAACACCTAATCCAGACACGTCAGGTTGCGATTTCAATGTTAGCAAATTCTTAGTAACACCCGAAAAATAGTCGAAAGACAATGAAATTCGTTCATTAAATAAACCTATGTCTATACCGGCATTTTTTCTATAGGTTGTTTCCCACTGGATTGTTGGATTTGCAATATTCGTTAATATAATCCCATTATCGAAAGTATTCTGTCTAACAGTTGAAAAATAGGTTTGAGTTGCATAATCTTCGATGTTATCATTACCAGTAACTCCATAACCAACTCGTAATTTTAAATGGTTTATAAATTCAACATGGCGCATGAACTTTTCAGAAGTCACCAACCAGGCAGCATTTGCCGAAGGGAATACTCCCCAACTGTTTCCAAACATGGAAAAACCTCCTTTTGTTTGATTTCCAAACCGTGAAGAACCATCGACGGATGTTGCTAAAGAAAGGTAATATCTATTATCGAAACTATAGTCAACATTTATATAATTAGAAATTGATTTTGTCCAATTATTAACACCAATTACCTTAAAAAATTTAGAATCGAAACTTCCAGGTAGATTTGTTGAAGAATTTGAGCCGGAATTGTGACCTTCAATATAATCTGACTCATAATAATTGCTCAAATAACGGCATCCCAAAATAGCGTTGATTTGATTATATCGGTCAAACTGTTTGGTGTATTTTAATCTGGTATCATCAAAAATAGCAGTATTCCTCATAATTTGATTCGTGTGAGTATTTTCGGCATAGCCAACTCCATCAATCATTCTTTTTGCAGCATAAAACATTGGACTATAATAATCCTCCGCAGTTTTATTCAAATTGAAATCAAATTGAGAACTCAAAGTCAGATTTGGTGTAAAATGAAAAGTCGGAATCCAACTCACATTGAAACTATACTGCCGGATAAGGTTTGAATATTTATCAACGATAGCCTGTGGGTTTCCAATTCCAAGTTCGTCAGAATATGCAAGTTCCGATGTTTTCGAGCCAGTTGATGTGTAATTATATGGACTCAAATATGGCGATTTTATCATGCTTAGCCAAGTAGGTGAAGTGTAGCTATTAACACCATCGTCTGTCAACTTTCTATCAATACTGGTAAAGCCGATATTTAATCCCATTGCAAAAAGCCTAGACATATTAAAATCTGCATTAAAGCGAGCATTTACTCGTTGCATATCGTTAGATTTCACAACTCCTTTAACCCCAGTATAACCTAAAGAGAAGTAATATAGTGCTTTTTCATCTCCCCCTTTTGCATTAATGGAATAACTGTTTGTAACTCCAGTCTGATAGATCCCGTTTGCCCAATTCGTATTATTATGATAGGTATTATAAGTCGATTTTGAACGATCATCCTGCAAGAACGAAAAATTAGCTATCTGACTGTTAGTAAGACCAGAAGTCCCAATCAAATCACTTGCATAAGTTCTAAATTCACCAGCATTCATTACGGGAATAGTATTTGGTTGTGTAGTTCTTCCGGTCAACACATTAACAGTTATTTTAGTAACCATACCCTTGCCCCTTTTTGTATTAATCAATACAACACCATTCGCAGCTTTACTGCCATAAATTGAAGCACCATCTTTCATTACCGTAATGCTTTCAATGTCGCTTACATCTATGTCATTGAGTGGATTTGAGAAGAAGCCGCCGTGAATTGACTCCACATCATATAGGTTATTCATTATCACTCCATCAACAACAAATAACGGTTGTGCATTGGCGTTTAATGAATTGAAGCCTCTAATAAATAAAGAAGCTCCCATTCCAGCGACTCCGGAACGTGAAATAGCTCTGACATCTCCCCCAAGTTCCGATTGCAAAAGTTCATCGGCCGAAATTGCTTGTGATTTACTAAAATCATTTACATTTTTGGCGGTTGGAACTAAAGTCAAATTATTGGCTGAACCTGCCAACACATCTATTTTATCAAAATAATTACTAAAAACATCCGAATATAAGTCAATCACAATCGAATCTTTTGATTGACTTGATATTTGACGAACGTTATAATCAAAAGCAGAAACAACCAATATTTCGTTTTTTGAACGAACATTCAGTTTAAAAATTCCTTTTTCGTTTGTTGTTGCTGAAATACTATTATCTAATACTGTTATTTGAGCTGCATTTATAGGCTGTTTAGTATGCGCATCACGTACCAAACCTATCACCAACTTCTTATCTTCTTTATCCGTATTTTTATTTTCAGCTTTTAATACGTTGGTTGACAAACAGAACACACATACCAGCATTGAGCAATAGCTTTTAAAACAGAAAAATATCCCGTTCACTCTAACTATGTTTTTTATTTTTTTCATTCTCATACAATTAATTTAATTACCAAATTTATTGAGCTGGCTCCAGAAGAATACAATCAATGCGCATGTCCCTATTAAAACTAGCAGATTCTTCCTTTTTAGCTGCATTTTCAACTGTAAGTTTAAATGAGATATCAGTTGTTTTAAATGATAAAGGATCAATTAAGTTACAATATGGAAACGTAATTTGAGCCACAAACATCTTAGTAAGTTTAGTTGGATCTGTTACATTTTTCGTTACTGTTAACTTAGTTTCTTTTGAAAGCGTTCCGGTAGCATCGACGTATTGCACATAAAAAGTCGCTTTACCTGGTCTTAAATCTGTAGCAGACTCGATGTTTGTAGGTACAAAAACACAGTACACATTGTATTTGGTGGACAAGGTATTTGGAATACTAAATTTAACATAACAACGTGAAAAATTATTAGTTGTTGTATTATTTACATAAATATATTTTTCTTGGGAAATGCTTAAGCCTGAACCTGAGCTTGAGCGAGGATATATATCACAATTGGATTTTTCTCTACCAAAATTCTCGGCTTCAGCTTCAATCCGAATTGTCTTTTGCCAAGAGTCTCCAGCCGTATGAGTCATTAGATTAGTGACAAAAGCATTACCATTGCTTAATTCCGTTTTCGTTGCACCATTAAAAATATAACTACCGGGAGTATGAAACACGTTACCAGTTGTTGAAACCACTGAGTCTAACGAGGCTGGGTTTGATATTCTTGATCTAAAAACCATATCTTGAACTATCGCCCATTGTGTGTTTTTACGTTGTTTTTGTACTCCACCATCTTTTGCCATTGTATTAAAATAAGGCTTAATCCTATTGTAGGCTTCAATCCATGCCGCATTTGTTGGCAGAATAGCCGTGTATGTACTATCCTCTGCTCCTAGTTGTCCTATCTTCCCCAAAATTAAATTCTTAAATACAAAAACTGAATCATATATTTGTTGTTTTGTCAACGAATCGGTGCCAATCGGAGCGCCACTAGCAACTACATCAAATTGCAACTTGCTTTGTGAATACAAATACGCTTTTAAAGAATCTAATCCAGCCGTTTTTCCAATAAATTCCCAAATATTTGGTGAATACGGCACATAATTATCAATATAATGTAATATACCATTGATAGTTGCAATATTAGATTTTACAATATTTTCACCGCCAAAAGTGAAACTCGATCCTGTTCTTGCGAAGTATATATACTTATCGTCGAGCATAAATACAGTTTTTGTAATTATATCCGAAGTTGGGTTAGAAAAACGGGCAATATGATTTTTGACTATTTCCTTAACCAAGCTTGTGTCAGACAAATTAACACCAGTTAAAGCACTATTAATGGGGGCCCAAACTGTATACGTCTGATTTCTATTCAGAATAGAATCATAACCGGAGATTTTAAGCATTTCACTAAAAGTACTCAGCGTACTGTCACTTGATATGTATTTATACAAAGTCAAATTACTTTTTTCGGTAAAAACAGTAGAGTAGTGGCTATCCCAAACATCAGAACACGATGTCATTGAACCGACAAATAGTAAAACTATAATAAATAAATTGAAATTCTTTTTTTTCATGATAACTAGATTATATATAACCAACTATGATTATGACAAACTCAATCGACACCCTCAGTACTTAGCAATGAAGTGGGAATAAACTCTAAATAATCAAACATAAATTGACCAGCCAATACAGACTTAACAGAAAAGACGTGCGTACCTGGTTTATCAAACTTATAAATGCCTAAAATTCTTCGCAATACTTGAGGATTTAAACGAGCAACATCAGTACCGTATCCCCAGCCCCTATCAATGTAACATTTATAGCTGCTAGGTCCTTTCATATAACCTCTGTTGCGCATCATTTTGTCGTTTTCATATCCATTGGGATCATCTAAATTTGAATCAGATGGTTTAACATAACCGATCAAATTGCTTTTATCATCAGCAGCAATTCTTAAATCTAGAGGAATTCCACAGGGTGTTCCATCAAAGCTTAATTGAGCCACACCTCTACCACCAGTAGGTTGATAACCAAAACGGACTTCATAAGTACCTGCAGGTATTGGGGGAGTTACTGTTGAAAAATCATATAATCCTTTTAAGTAGACTTCATCTCCCTCATAATCCAAATATCCGCCATAAGAATTTAGATATGTTAGCGTCGTTCCCTCAGCCGTTGTCAGGCGGTCAATATATCCCTTTGGAAAAATCCATGATCTAATATCAGCAGCTTTTTCACCCAAATAGCCACGCATATTGTTATTCGTTAATTCTGGGAAGAAACTTGCTGCATCTAATCTCAAGCGTATTCCAGACATATAGGTGGATACTGTTGCATCGTAAGCCAAGATTTTATCAATTTCATGATAAACTCCATTGGTTGCATCATTATCTTTGTTAGTACTCACAATTTGAACAGCCTTATTATAATTTGGAGCTTCTCCTGGCTTACTCGACATGTTGAAATAGTTCACATCTGGAGAAGAAGTTCGTACTTTCCTAACTTCCATTAAGGTGTTCGGACACATGGTCTCAATATATTCATACATATCATAAGTCTTAATCATATGTGGGGTATCATAATCATTAATGAACTTAGAATAGCTCAACTGCTTATTAATCATATGATAAGCAACAAACCTATTCAGACTGTTTCTACGATCGGTAATATCGGTCACATTGGCATCTTCTGGATAAACCGCATCGTATATTTCTTTAGCTTTGGCTTTCAACTGATCAAAATTCTCTATCTGATTATTACTAAAAGTCACATCACTTTCCATTAACAACGTAAAACCATATTTTCTTGATTGTGGTAATTGATCAACAGAGCCTCCACCTTGTGTAAACGGTGTACTAACCATACTCTTATAGTCGTCTGGTTTATAACTTGCATCCTTCGTTTTTAATAAACTATCAGTCAAATGTGTTTTTTGCAAAGCCTCATAGAATAACTGAAATCGTTTATCATTGGCAATTGCCTCGATGGATGTAAATTGTGTTGGATTTAATACTTCGTTAGTCACCTGAATAACTCCATTATTCACCAGTTGATCTTTTGTAATGATTGAAGTAGTCTTATTTATTTTAAAAAGCAGACTGCTTCCAACAGGAATAATTGAGTCAATGGTAACATATCTGTCATTCATGCTTAAAGTTGACAAACGACCGGTTTTAAATAGGTCAGTTGTTATAATTTGACCTTTAATAATTTGATTATAAATAATTTGCCTTAATGTATCTAAAGGAAATTCTTTCATTGAAGTTCTTCCTTGAGAATGATAAAATGCTTTAAAAGCATCATTAGTCGGAGCAAAACAAGTGTATTCACCATAAGCTTTCAAAATGCCCATCACCTTTGTTGTGTCCAACATTTTATTAAACTCCGAAAACTGATTTGGCTGTCTTTCCAGATAATCTCCCAACATCTCCTTTGTTTCAGTTCTATAGTTGACAATATCTTCGACACATGAAGATAAAGTGCCTATTAACCCGATTATCAATATCAGGTTAATCTTGGTTATTTTGCGAAAATCATTAATAAAAATATATTTTTTCATGACTAATAAATTTATCTCGTTAATTTGAAGTTTGCGTTTTTGAATCGTCATAAAATGGATTCTGTATCAAATCCGGATTAATATCAATATCTGACTGTGGTACAGGCATATAAAGCGACTCCATAATTGACATTCTTGAATACTGAGTTCCTGTAAGTTTAGGGCCAACAAACCCAAGGATAGATGTTGGTGAATTAGTGCGACGAGCTAAACGCATTAAATCAAACCAACGTTTGCCTTCGAATAAAAATTCGCGTTGACGCTCCCGCAATACTAATTGCGCCATAACACCTTTTGAATTATATACAGTGGAATCTAGCGGAGTGCTGGTTGGATTTGATCTGGTATAAGTTGTATTTACCAAAGCCAATGCATCAATCAAGTTGCTTTTGCCATCAAGTTGTGTTAGAGCCTCTGCTTTCATTAACATCACATCCGACAACCGATAAACAATCCAGTTCGGAGTGGTGGATCTTAGTGGGAAATAATTATTTGTTCCAATAGATGTCAAAAATCGTTTAATTCCAACATACTTAAAGATATTATAAATAGTTTGATTTGAACCATATTGCATAATAAAATCCGTATAACGAACATCTTTATCACTCTCTACTCCGCCGGACATTGAATAATTAAATGGGCTATATTGCCCCATCTCCAAATAAACCGGGAAACTTAAAGATCCTAACACTAAACCATTACTACCAACACCATATCCATAATAATTTCTTACTGCATTATTCACCTGTACATTATCATCAAACTGAAGTTCAAAAATACTTTCTGTTGAATTTCCTTGATAAAAAACATTATAATACATCAAATCTGCTGTTGCCAATGTAAGTTTTTTGTCTGACAACACTTTATTGCATTCATCTACGCAATTCGCATACTGTTGATCCCATAAGTATACATCTGCCAATAATGAATTAACCATATTAATAGTAATTAATCCTTTATTTTGTGCCACAGAACCATAATCAATCCGGGCATATTTCTGCGCAGTTAACAAATCAGCTATTATATGGTCTAAAACCACTCTTTCAGTCGATTTTGGAACATTGTAATTCTGGGTATCATCAATACTCGGTGTCTCAATCCAAGGAACTTCTTTGTAAGTTCTCACTAAATAAAAATAACACAGTGCTCTAATTGCCAACGCTTCTGATTCCATACTATGCAATTTCCCTTGTGTAAAATTTGGATCCTTATTCAACACCCCAGGTGCATAATACAGAAATGTATTGCAATTATTTATTACCTTATACAACGATGTCCATTGACTGAAAGCATTGGTAGGAGTTATGTTTACATTCAATATGTTAATTATATCATTTGAAGGTGTACTGCCACCTAACGTTACGTTATCGGAGCGCAATTCGCCCCAGATTAACATTCTGTTCATAACATCATCTGTTGCAAGCCCTCGGTAACAAGCAGTAAGTACAGCTTGAGCCTGTGCTTCCGATTGCCAGTAATCATCCAAAATTAATTCGCTTTGAGGTTTTAAAACCAACCAGTCGTTACAGCTCTCTAAACCAATGGTCAGAAGCATTATTATTGCTATTATCAAATTCTTTTTCTTCATCTTAATTCTGTATTATAATCCAACTGATACACCAAATGTCAAATCTCTCGGGCGAGGTGTTTGAGCTCCATCAACACACGAATCCCAAGTACCATACCCAATTTCTGGGTCTACTCCTGAATACTTAGTCAAAACAAATATATTATTAATCGTTAAATAAAAATTTAATTTGTTGACACCGTATTTCTTTAGCAGAGAAGCAGGAACAGTATAATTAAAGGTTAGATATTTAAACCGCAAGAATGATCCATCTTCAACGTACCTATCACTACCCAGCCAGTTATATCCAGCAGCATAAAGAGCTCTTGGCATATTGGTAACATCTCCGTCTTTACGCCACCGCCAATTCACAGCAGTGCTTTGATTGTCATTGCTATACATATTTTCAGCATACATTCTGGCATTATTCACAATCTTGTTACCATATCTAAAATTGAAGAACATATTACACGATAGATTTTTATACCTGAAAGTTGGCCCAAAACCACCGTTGAAAAGTGGATGTGTATTTCCTAAATAGACTATATCCAATTTATCTATACTTCCATCGTGGTTAATATCCTCATAAATAGCATCTCCACCCTTGAATTGATATCTACTTGTTTTGCTGGTAGTATTGTAATTGTAAACCATAGGAATCGGTTTACCGTTTTCATCAACATTTACATTACCATGCGCATCACGCGAAACCGGTGCATTTTCATGAACCCCTGGGATGTATTCATTGTACTGATATACTCCCTTGTATCTGAAACCATATATTGATCCAAAAGAATTACCTTCTTGAATCCTTGTTAGATAAGATCCATTATTATAATCAAATTCAGCATTAGCAGCTTTCAATATCCCAGGATTTAAGCTAACAAGTGTATTTACGTAATTCGACAAATTGAACCGGAAGTCGACACTAAAGTTTTTTGACTTGATAAATTTATTGGCATACAAATTGATTTCCCAACCTTTATTATCCATGGTACCTGCATTCTCATAAGTTAAGCTTGGAAATCCTGAAGTAGATTGAATTCCAACATTTTCAAATAATAAATCTTTAGTCCGTTTAGAATAAAAATTTAAATCAAAAACATAGGTATCTTCCAAAAAACCTATATCACATCCGTAATTGAATGAAGATGTTGATTCCCATTTCAAATTATTCAACCTTAATGATACCGGCACAGTAGCTGGCATATTCATGTAACTGTCATAATTTCCATAACGGCTGTATTGTAAGTATTCATATTTAGGTTGGTTACCACTAATTCCCCAACCTGGACGAAAAGCCAACATACTTAACCATTTTTTAGTACCTTTCAGGAAAGGTTCATCTGAGATAATCCATTTCATGGAAACTCCCGGAAAATTGCCCCACTGATTTCCTTTACCAAATTTGGTACTACCGTCCCTACGAAAAGTTCCGGAGAGTATATACCTGGACTTATACGAATAATTGAAACGTCCCATAATACCCATTGATCTCCATGTATTTTGATCTGTAGAGGGAGGTACTAAATATCCACTGGTAGATGGATCAGCTTCACCAAATACACCATAAGTACTAGTACTCTGATTAATTGATTTACCACTCGTTGTTTGAAGTGATGCGTACAATAATAATTCATGATCCGTATTTGAAAATTTAGGTTTCCATGCAATATTATTATCAGTTTGAATAGTTAATTGTTCTCTGTCAGATCCAAATGCATTATTTACCTGAGAATCGCTATAAGGCATATTTACAACATCTTGAGGTAAAAACTTATACGCCTTATCATTATTAATATCAAAAGAAGCATACATATTGTACCTTAGCATCTGCTCATTAGGGTCAGTTAAATCATATTGCAACCTGAAAGTCGGTAACAATCGGTATGTTTTAAGATTGTTGGTTGCTAAAGTAGCTAGCGCCACCGGATTTACTAAATATTTCTGATCAGCATTTAAACTTGTATTTGGGAGAATTTTATAGAATTCACTTGTATCGTTTCCATTTGCGTCTTGAGTATATACACTAATATTTGGCATTTTTTTATAAGCCATACCTAAAATTGACAAAGGATGATCCTTTTTTCCATTTGCATCCCCGAATTCCATTCCATAGCTCATATTATTATCAGTATAAGTAATAGAAAACTCAGAAATAAATTTTAAACGATCTGAAACGGAATATTCCAAATTTGAGCGAGCAGAAATACGATTTAGCTTTTGACCAATAATAGTTCCATTTTGCGTCAAAATACCTGCGGACACACGGTAAGTAGCACGTTCACCACCACCGGAAACGGTCAAATAATGATCATTGATGTTTCCAACCTGTGTTACTTGTTTAACCCAATCAGTGTTGTTATTGAAGTTTTCGTATTCAGAGAATGATTTATCGTAGTTAAATTCAGGTATATTTGAAGCATTTTCACTCTGTTGTGGATTAAAGTACGCCTGCTTCATTAACATTGTATAATTATCCCCATTAAGCATTTTCAACCCTCTCGGCTGAACAGAATTTGTATATCTGTAGGAGTATTCAATTCTGGTAGGTCCCATGGTTCCTTTCTTGGTTGTTATCATCAACACACCATTTGCCCCTTTTGACCCCCAAATAGCCGAAGCGGCAGCATCCTTTAAAACATCTATCGACTGAATATCATCCGGGTTAATACTTAACATGCTTGCATATTGCTCCTGATTTGAACTTGCGAAATCAAAATTTGGATCAACCTGCACTTCGTAAGGTACACCGTTTACAACAATAAGCGGTTGACTACTTCCATTGATTGAGGTAGTACCACGAATTCGCATGGAAGTACCGCTGCCCGGGTCACCTGAATTAGATACAATATCTAACCCTGCAATTCGACCTTGAAGAGCTTCATCAACTGAAGATACCTGTACACCTTCCAGTTCTTTCATATCCAGGGTTTGCATGGCAGTAGATATTTCACGAGTTGCGATACTAAACCCACCCTGACTGACTTTTTTACGACCTGTCACTACCACACTTGTCATTTCGTGTGATTTATCTGTCATCGTAACATTTATAATTTTATTGTCAGCAATAATTTTAACTTGCTTGTCATATCCAATATAACTAAAAACCAATTTATTCCGGATATCCTTTATTTTAATTACATAATGCCCATTTGCATCTGATATAGCTGCACCAACGACTCTATTGTTTACATCCATTTCAGTAACACTCACACCAATTAAAGTTCCATCTATTTGGGAACTGATAGTCCCCTGCACAATTGTGTTACTAACTGATTTCTGTCCTAAAGCCGATAAAGGTAACAGAAGAAAAAAATAAAAAAGTAATATTGCAAAATTTGATTTCATATTCATATCTGTTTTATTGAAAGGTCAATACATTGTCAATTTGATGGATTACCGCAGTTGAAGAAGTTACAATTGTGGTTGTTTCAAAAAGAGGACCGGAACCACTTGCATCAACTTCTTTAAATGAAGCTGGCTTATCACCAAATATAAAATCGCGTGCCATTAAATTGTACAAGCTATTTGCTGTAATAACATTTACAGTCTTACCACTTTCAGTAGTTAATGTCACATTATTCCCATTTGTATTCACCTTTAATTGATAAAATTTAGTCAAAGTAGTTCCAAATAGACTAGGAAGAATATCGTTTTTCTCGGCAGCAGCAGCAGTTGGGTAGTATTGATTGGTTAAAGGTTTCCCATTTACAAATACTGAATTATCTTGAAAATGATAACGCAAAAATCTATCTAATTTTGCAATTTCATAGTTCTTATATTTTATTTGAGCAGTTGTATTTGTTGTTAGCTGATTTATAGCATCCCACGACATAATAAGCGTGTCAGAAATAGCTTTCAGTATCGCATCATTGGTTGGAACATAGATTGAATAGTTATAAGTATTCAGGAACTTTACATTATAGTCCATTCCTTTCAACGATTTAAATATCTCGGAACCTGCAGGGAAACCACTCAAAAGTTTATAAAATTCGCTGAAACTATCATGCTCACCTAACACTTTGTAAACTGATTCGAGCGGAGTTTGAATAGGTTTGTCAATGTAATAAGTATAACCATTAGATTGAGTAAATGCGCTAGTTACATGAGCCTTTGTACCAATTGCCATGTCACCACCACCTTCAACTGTCATATTTGCTCCTGAACCGGTAACCCGGATTACATTATTTCCTTTTGACAAATAGTAATTATTACCCGATTCAACACCTCCAACAACAATATGTGCATCCATTATATCCAATAAGCGATTTAATATAAACGCTTGATTTAAAATAACTCCAACTGAATCATTTGAAGTCAACTCGGCACCTGGATTGGATTTATCATATTTATATATGGTTGCATTTACAGAGGAAGTTATCGGATTATACCAGAATTTTAATGCAGCAGGTACATTTTTACTGTATGCTATCGGATCAATATATTTATTAAACACATCATCGGTAGGTACAAAGAAACTATACTTATTAACTAAAGACAACAAATAAAATTTATACAAGTAAACACCATTAAAGTAATTTTTAACAAACCAGTCAAACACTTTCGTGTTTTTTCCAAATAAAACAGGAGCATAAACAGATGAATATTCATCAGGTGGATATACTTTATTAGTAGTGTAAACTACGCCATTCACTCCTAAATATACATTTCCAGAGGTAATATCGCCTCGTTGTACAGGTAAAGGGGAATTTTGAGCATCCATCATTTTAGAGAAACGACTTGGTACTGATGCAATAAGAGAAGTCCGCATATGTCTTTGCAGAAAAGTCATAATAATTTTGTCGGGCACATTTTCCCAAGTACCATAATCTTTCAAAACGCCATTAGTAAAATAATCAGTCATTGCAGCATCTGAAGGCACAAACATGGCCGCCATATCGGTTTGCACAGCATTTGTTCCATTACTATAGCTATTCCAACCCGGATCAAAGGGAAGTAATAGTTCTGAACTTATTGGTGCTCCGGTATTACTGGTACCATCAGAACCAGGATATCTAGTAGCACCTCCATATAGTGAGAAGTAACTTTTCACAAAAATTGAATCTATTGCAGCCAATTCAGGATGCTGAAGGTGTAAATTATTGTATCCCAAAGTATTTGCTTTATCGAGATAAGGTGCACAGAAACGATCCAACAATTTAGAAAAAATTTGTGTATTGGGGTTGGATTTTATATATTGTGCCATATTCATAGGCGGTATAAGTACTTTATCGAGCACATCAATATAACCATTTTTACATGTTACGTCACGTTTTATTACTTTATTGCCAAAAATATGAATGTCATCTTTTACACGTGTACTTCCTGTAATAAAATTGAAGTCATCATCAGTAATCAGCGCTTGATCCATTTGCTTCTGAGTAAACTGAGCAATTGGAAAAAGAGTATTATCTTTTAAAATATGCATACCTCTTGTTTTGTACTTGTCAAAATACAAATTTAGTGGCAATTGGGTTCCGAAGTCATGTGGAATACTGTCAAATATACTAACTGCTGTACTTCGGCGCATAGCCGCTCCGAGTTGTAAACTACCATTGTTATAATTCGACAAATAATCACTTGTGTAAGAGTTATTTATCATCCCAAAACACAAAATGAGTTTTTTCTGAGCAAGCGTTAGTTGGTCATAGCTTTTTACTCCCCAATCATTTTTCTGATAAAACACATCAAAAACTGAGTCATTGGCAACAAAAAGTGTTTTACTCCCTGTTTTACTTAACGTTTCAGTATAACCTAAATCATCAATAAGTTTTACATAGTTTGTGTAATGCTTATCTGTTTTTAAATAGTCATAAATACTGGCACCTAACCATTCAGGTTCATGATTAGCATAATAATTTTCATCAGCACATGAAGTTAACAAAGTAACTCCTACTACTACGATGACAATCATCAATCTATCTAGTCGATAAAAAACTTTTTTTAAATAATTTTTCATTTCAATGTATATTAAATCTATTTCTTTTTTATTCTAACTAAAAATTGTCAATTACAATTTTACAAATATATTTGAACCACCTTGTAAAGCTTTCAAAACATAACAACCAGGCGATAAATCACTTACATTAATCTTTCCATCAATGATATTGGTTTGTTTTACCAATACACCAATCATATTATAAATCTCAACCCTATTATCAAACCCAATTGTGCTCAGGGAAATAACATCTGTTACCGGATTAGGATATATCTTCAGAGTCTTGGCCAAAGGCGAAACTACATCCGAATTCAACCCAACTGGGTTAATAACCATCCAACCGGCCGACTCTGCCAATGAGGTTGTAACTCCTGTTGATTTTTCGCGTTGTTTCATTACATTAGCAAATTTGCTGCTAATAGATAAGCAACGCATTGTAGCTGTTACTGTATCATCGTTACAAGTTTGAAGTTGCGATATAAAAATTGGATTGGCGATACTATCGCCATAATTAATGGAGGTGTATGTTGTTGAACTAATCGCAGTATTAGCCGTTTTGCCAACAATAGTTTTTTTTCCATCAATTAATCCAGTTCCTTGTGTTATAGCAAAGTATGAAACTGTTTCGCTTGATAGCGCAGTAGTTACAGCGGTTTCTTTCATGATTTTTGCTTCGAAACCTGTTATTGTAACATTACGAACCCTAACACAAGTTGCAAATGTATTTGCCGGACTTAATTGCGAAACAAAAACAACAGGTATTGTTGTAAATGGAGTGGAAAAAGTAACTGTTGTCCACGCAGAGCCTACAGTAGTTCTATTGGCAATTGCTTTTAAATTACCAAAATCATATACACCAGCTGGAACTACAAAATAAGGAACCGTTTCATCTTTTGTGAGCGTGCTTACTTTCTGATAACTCCAGGGTGCAAATTGGATATTAAACCTTGATGTAGCACTGTATAATTTTGGTCGGGCACTCATATAAACGGTGCTATTGGCATTTGTTGGTGATCCTAAAATTATAGTAGGTATAGCTGTGTAAGATTTTCCAAACAAAACAGAGTTCCAACCAATATTTGATGCAGTAACAGTACCTATTTGTATATCACTATTACTTGTTACGTCGTATCCTATTTCATTGGTGTATGAAGAAGTTGAACCATCGTTATAAATTGCACGAGCCCTGTATCTGACTCTTGAGCCCAAACTAAAGTCCAATGTATCAGCAGCAGTTTTTAACGTCGTATTTTCTAGTCTGGTTAGTTCAGCATATACACCATTATCAATTTTTTTCTCAATTATATAGCCACGATAATAATCTCCATTTGGATCTGTAATTGAAAGTGACAGTTTTTTTGTGGCAAAAGCTATTGACAACGAAGGAGTTCCAAAAACATAAGTAGGAAGCGCTTCCATCTTTCTATTAAAAGCCATTACTGATTTATCATCAGCATAGTATTGTCCGGCAGGAGTTATCACACCACCAATAACCATAGCGCGGCAGTCTTCAACCCAGTTATAAATGGAGTAACGTTCAATAAACGATGCCGTGTCCAACACATTCAAAATTGCCTTAATGTCTGCTAGCTGTTTCGCTGAATTTGCTGTAGTTAATGAATGATTCGTACCACTTGGCCAAGTCTCCGTTGTCCAGTTTGCACCATTGTTCCATTCAGTAATCCATATGGGACGACCGGTTTTATCATGTATATATTTAAGGTCACTATACCAGCTAGATGGAGATTTTCCACCCCAATATGCATGAACAGCTACATAATCAACACGATAATTTTTTGCCTTACAAGAGTCCATAAAACTGTAAAGCCATGAAAAATTAGTACAAGCTGGAGAACCTATTCTTAAACCGGTTTTAAGCAACTCCGGCCATTCAGCCAAAGCTTGTGAAACTGTCAAATTAGATTGTTCAGTGTGGTCGGGTTCATTAAAACCAAGAACATGACTTACATATTGTTTCCCTTGAATTTCCGAAGTGCTTGGCCAACCGGACTTTTGACGAATTGGCACATATTCAAGTGTAGATGTTGTTGCACCTCCAGCGCTCCAGTCATAACGCCATGTAGGTTTAACTAAAGCGATATCTGTTGGACTATACCCGGCCCATCCTTTTTTGGTTACCCACTCCCAATCAAGAACGCGAATGAAAGAAATTGAATTATCTAATAAATTGGGCAATACTGATATTTCTAAATCTTTATCATCAGCAATAAACACCCTGCTATATCCGGTACCATCTGATGTATTAGCAAAAGTGACCATATAGCCTCTTTTTAATTTGAAAGAACGAATTCTATTATCCATTGTTCCTAATCCATTATAAAAGGTAAACATGGAATAAGTTGTAGAATCACCTGTGAAATTTTGATTGCTGTAAACTTTGAGAGGTTGATAAGAGGAAGATTGAGGAATTACTACCGCACCGTGTTTATATATTGAAATACGAGCATTCGTTTTAGATACAGCCGGGCTTCCGTTAACATAAATATATTGTAATAAAGAATCAATTACAACTTGGGGGCTGATATTATCAAAGAAGAGCCATGAATCATCCGAATTCAATTTAACAGTACTATTAACCAACGATTTTGTAGTAGCAGTTAAATGCAACGCAGATTTGCCTGACATTATTACGTCCTTATTAGTATAAGAAGAAACAGTTATTTCTGTATTTGCGATAGTAACCGTTTGCGAAAATGCAAACAAGCTACATATGGCAAAAAGAATAAGGATTGTGTATTTTTTATTCATAATGCTGATTATTAGACTAATAATAAAAAGACTACAGTAACAATACTACCGTATTTACCGAAGTCTATTTACATTGTACAAATGTATAGGACTAACTTGGTTATTTGGTGTAAAATCCATTCAAAAACGTAGATTAATCAAATAGCTCTCTATTTTACACGATCTAACAACTAATATAAAATATTTTGATAGATATTGCCAATTATTGCTGGCAACCAGCAATAAACTCCCCAAAAGAAGCAAAATAGCTCATAAAATTGAAAAAATAAAATCATGGTCTTTTTTGACCTTTTTTTACTCCATTAGAAATTATGTTTACTCTATATTTGTATAAAAAAAAACATCAAAAGAGAAGTGGGTTTAGAAACTGTTTAAAAATAATATTAAAATCTGTTTAGCATCAATTTAATCATAGCTAAACGTATCATATTTTCGCTTAAGTCAGTAAGAAACTCGAAATCCTTAGACAGTTTTCGATAACTTTCAAACCAAGCAAAAGTTCTTTCAACCACCCATCTTTGGGGTATAACTTGAAATTTAGGCGAATCTTCTTTTCGAAGAATAACTTCGAGAATTAAGCCAAAGGAAGTCTTGGTATTTTCAATTAATTCACCGCGATAACCACAGGGCTGACGCATTAAAAAATAACGATTAGAGTATGAAATTTTCCACTCAAGAAATTGATATAATTATTTGATATTCAACTGATTATATTTGTGCAATTCAATTAAAATTTGTATATTTGTCTAA
>Ga0302215_10000098_pt1 | contig 67064 bp, 59 predicted proteins | sample II_Fen_N3_1_FD_194580 | JGI IMG/M metagenome (GOLD analysis project Ga0302215, IMG submission 194580) | Peat permafrost microbial communities from Stordalen Mire near Abisko, Sweden - II_Fen_N3_1 | ecosystem: Environmental > Terrestrial > Soil > Wetlands > Permafrost | place: Sweden: Abisko... | reverse complement strand
TTAAAAATGAGTATCTTTGCAGTATATTAATATACTTTCAATGAGATTTGACGAACTTCCTCTTTGCGATGCCGTTTTGGACGGGTTGCAAGCCATGAATTTTAAAGAAGCCACCCCTGTTCAGGCCGAAACCATCCCTGTAATTCTAGCAAAACGTGATGTAATTGCCTGTGCACAAACCGGAACCGGTAAAACAGCAGCTTTTATTTTACCTCTTTTGCATAATTTGCAATCTGAACCACATGCCGAAGACAAGGTGAATGCCATTATTATGGCGCCAACCCGTGAGCTTGCGCAGCAAATTGACCAACAAATGGAAGGCTTTTCGTATTTTACTTCTTTTTCGTCGGTTGCAGTATATGGTGGAAACGACGCCTCGGCTTGGGATACACAGCGCCGTGGTTTGCAAAATGGCGCCGATGTGGTAATTGCTACACCGGGACGTTTGTTGTCGCATATAAATCTTTACGACATTGATTTTTCGCATGTAAAATACTTTATTCTGGACGAAGCGGATCGCATGCTCGATATGGGTTTCTTCGAGGATATTATGCAAGTGGTAAACCGCCTGCCTAAAGACCGCCAAACGATTATGTTTTCGGCTACAATGCCTCCTAAAATTCGTTTGTTGGCCAAAACTATTTTGAATGATCCAGCTGAAGTGAAAATTGCTGTTTCAAAACCGCCTGAAAGCATTATGCAAACTGCTTATATTTGCTACGAAGCGCAGAAACAGGCTATCATACGTCATTTGTTTGTAGAGCAGGAAGCTACTAAAGTGATTATTTTCTCCGGTTCAAAACTCAAAGTAAAGGAACTTTTCAAAACATTTCGTCAAATGGGATTGTCGGTGGGCGAGATGCACTCCGACCTTGATCAGGTTCAGCGTGACCACGTAATGCACGAATTTAAAAATAACCGTGTAAGCATTTTGGTGGCTACCGATATTGTTTCGCGTGGAATTGATATTGATGATATTTCGTTGGTAATAAACTACGATGTGCCACACGATGCTGAAGATTATGTTCACCGTATTGGTCGTACAGCACGTGCGAGTGCTAAAGGTATGGCCATTACATTTGTTTCGGAAGAGGAGCAATACAAATTCAAGCAAATTGAGGATTTCCTCGAAAAAGATATTTATAAAATTCCAATGCCGATAGAACTTGGTGAAGCACCTGAGTACAAGCCAGAACTACACCGCTTTGGACATAAGAAATTTTCCGGAGGAAAAGGAAAATTCCATAGAAGTAAGAATAAAAAATAAACTTTCGGTTTTCTGACGGAGTGACTCTAAATCACTCCGTCAGTTGTTTTAAAAACTTTGTGTAACTTTGCACTTGCAGCGGTTATCCAAATTTCAAATGACTCATCAATTTCCCTATACATTAATCAATAAAAATGATTTATGCGTGCAAATGAATCGCTTAGGCGGTTTGCGCACGCCATTTTTGTTTTTGATAGATTATAAGTCGGAGCACGGCTATGTAATTCCAGCCAATGAATTAGATGATCGGTTTATTCGTTTTACAATTAACAATATTAGCGAGGTGGTGACTCGAAGTCACCCTCTCACTCATACCACTAAAACTGATATTCATTGGGATATAAAGCCTGTTAATTTCTCCGAATATAAACCGAAGTTTGATTATGTGGTTGAGCAAATCAGGCTTGGAAATTCGTTTCTTACCAATCTTACACAGCCTACTAGGGTAAAAACCAACCTTTCTCTGATTGATTTTTATGAACGAGGCTCGGCAAAATACAAGCTTTGGGTTAAGGATCGGTTTGCGGTGTTATCGCCAGAGACTTTTGTTCAAATAAAGGACGGAAAAATAGCTTCTTTCCCTATGAAAGGAACTATTGATGCCACCATTCCCAATGCGGAATCTATCATTCTTAATGACCCCAAGGAAAAGGCTGAGCATGCAACTATTGTAGATTTAATCCGAAACGATCTGAGTTTGGTTGCCGATGAGGTAGAAGTGAAGCGTTATCGCTACATTGATAAAATTACCACCAATAAACAAGATTTGTTGCAAGTTAGTTCCGAAATTTCGGGGCAATTGCCCGCTGATTTTCACGAACGCTTAGGTGATATTTTGTTTGCTTTGCTGCCGGCTGGGTCTATTTGCGGAGCACCCAAGAAAAAAACGCTTGAAGTTATTGAACAGGCCGAAGGTTATGAGCGTGGTTTTTATACAGGCATTTGCGGTTGGTTTGATGGTTCAGCACTTGATTCGGCTGTGATGATACGTTTTCTTGAACAAAATGACGATAGCTTGATTTTTAAAAGTGGGGGTGGAATAACCTCAAAAAGTGAAGTAGAAAAAGAATATGAAGAATTAATTCAAAAAGTATATGTCCCTATTCGTTGAATCAATCAAACTAAATGATGGTATTTTTAGCCGTCTTAAATTACATCAGGAACGCGTAAATAATGCTTTTAACGCGAACTTTCAGGATGAAGAACCGATAAGTATTTTTGAAATTCTTAATGAGTATTCAATTCCTCAAAAAGGCATTTATAAATGCCGAATTGCTTACGATACCGATGTTCAACTAGTTGAAATTGTTCCATATGTGCGCCGCGAAATAAAATCACTTAAGCTTGTAAGAACTGATATAGAAACTCGCACGTTCAAACTCGAGAACAGAGCTTTGTATAATGACGCTTTTGCTCAGCGTGGCTATTGTGATGATGTACTATTGGTTCGGAATGGATTACTCACAGATACGTCTTATTGTAATATCGCTCTTTTTGATGGCGAAAATTGGTTTACACCTCTTACTCCACTACTTTATGGTGTGAATCGTGCCGACTTGCTGGCCAATGAAAAATTGATTGAGAGAGATATTAAAGCATCTGAATTGAAAGATTATCAGCAAATTATGCTTTTTAATGCAATGATAGAATTTGGCGAATTAGTGCTGGATGTAAATCAGATCTTTTAATCCATCATTCTGAAAACGGGCTACTTGCAGTTTGAAATAGTTCAAAATACTTTCCTTTTAACGCTATAAGTTCCTGATGTGTTCCCGATTCTACCACTTCGCCGGTTTCAAAAAAATAAATCAAATCGGCCCATTGCACAGTTGTAAGGCGGTGGCTGATAATGATGGCTGTTTTGTTTTGTGATAGGTCCTTTAAACTATTGATGATTTGCAGCTCTGCATTTGCATCCAATGCGCTCGAAGGCTCATCCATGAGTATTAAGGGAGAATCGCGGTAAAAAGCCCTTGCAATAGCTATTTTTTGCCATTGTCCGATGCTTAATTCTTCTCCGTCTTTAAATAAATTTCCAAGCAATGTGTCATATCCGTTAGGCAGACGTTCAATGACGTCGGCTATTCCGGCTGCCTGCGCTGCTTTTTTAGCTTTATTCAGGTCAATAGGAGTGAGGATGTTGCCCAATCCAAGATTTTCGATAGCCGGAATGTTGTATAAAGCAAAATCCTGAAAAACGGCAGATATGTTTTCGCAAATGCTGTTCTGACCAATTGTTGTGGAATCAATTCCATCGAAAAGAATTCTTCCAGAATCAGGTTGATAAAATCCACAAAGCAACTTTATGAGTGTAGTTTTTCCTGAACCGTTGGCTCCAACAAACGCCACTGTTTTTCCGGCAGGGATGCTTATGTTGACTGATTTTAGGGCGTCGCGCTTACTCGATTCGTAACGGAATTTGACTTGTTGCATCTCAATGTCTTTCTCCAGTGAAAAAGCAGCGTTCTTCTCTGGTGAGTTTGATTTTGCAGGCATATTCAGAAATGCCATAAAATCATTCAAGAAAGTGTTATCTTCCAGAATTTGTGTGATTGAACGGAAAAAATCAGTTAAAACTGAGTATCCACGCTGAAAAGCGAAGAAAAACAGTACAACCGTTCCTATTGAAATTTCGCCGGTAATTTTCAGGTACGAAACAATGCCCAAAGAAACAAATATCAATACTACGGCAAAGGTTTGAGCCATAATTCCTTCCCACAGTTCCGATTTTCGCAGTGTAATTTTCTGTTCGAATAGTGTTTCCTGTGCAGTATAGAAACGCTGTTTGAAAAAGTCGAAAAAACCAAACAATTTCATTTCTTTGGCAAAAGGGAAACCGGTGAGCACCCTGTTGAAATAGTACATCTCACGTTCTTTTGTGCTTTGCACTTCTTTCAGTTTGTACAATTTGCGCGAAAATTTAAGTCGGAAATACACGCCCGGAATAACAGCTACCACCAACAGAACCATTAAATACCACTTGATGGTGATAAACATACCAACTAAAAATAAAGCTGCTGCCACCGATTTGATGCCTGTAAGTCCTTCGTTGATGATTTTAATAGGGCGAAACGATGCTTCCTGTACCGCACGGTGAATTTTGTCCTGTTCTACCGGATTTTCGTAGTGCGATAAATCGAGCGATGCATGTTTCTGGTGCAGTTTCTCGTAAATGTGGCGAGTGACCGATTGTGATAATTTTTCAGAAAAATAAGCCCTAATTTCCGACAAAACACCGCTTGTAAGAAAAACGAGTGCGGTAACAACCAGCAGTAGAATGAAAATGAATTGTTGGCTTCCGTTTTGTTTGGAGACGTTGCTGAGTTGATCAATCAGTAATTTAATGCAGATGATTAAAATAAAGGGAGTTATACCTTGAAGAATTGAAATAACAGCATTTGCAACCACCTGCTTTTCTGAATGCTTAGTAACAATGGATAGGTTTTGCTTAATTGATTTGATGATTGACCAAAGTGAATTGAATCTACTTTTAAATTGGAGTGTAGTATTGTGAAACGGAATGATAAGTGCAGCAAGATGAAGTGAAATGAAGCACTGAAGTTTCATAAGTAGACTATCAACTTTGATTACCTTCTTTTTGCGCTGAAATGATGTGATTTTACCCACTAATGCTTTGCTTGTAAAGGGTTCATCTTTATCCTTGTTTTTGTCGCCTTTGGCAATAAAAGTAAGCGTTCCGTTTTGTTGAATGATACCAATAAGCCTGTGAGCAATTAGTTTTTCATGAGCTTTGAAAACCACAATGTCACCAACTTTTAGTTGATCGGGGCTGTATTTTTCTACATGTCCCCATTCTCCGTCCTTTAAAGTTGGGTACATGCTGTTTCCGTGCATACGAAAACTCAATGTGTGGTTTTCGTCCAACAAAGATTCGGCAAAATTGATCAGATCATTATTTAGTTTCTCCTGTTTCATTGGCAATAATGAAATTAATTACACTTTGGTCAGGAACAAACCCAAGGTCGTAAACCGGAATTTGCAGACAAAGTTCACTGAAAAACTGTAGCCGGGATTGAATAAACTGTTTTTCGAAATTGTTTTGAATGCAAAAAGCCATGGAACGAGTCACGGCAGTAGCGCCACTGAGTTTCTTTGTTTTGTTTTCGGGAGAATGACTGATCAGGTGGATGGAGCTTAGTAAAGCAGATTTGGGCTGATCGGCGTAATACATGGGTGTGTTGTAAACCATGTAGCCTGTTTTCTGTTTCCGGATAATCAGCCTGTCATCGTTAATAATTAAGCTTCCAGCATTGTTCCATATTTTTGACATGGTGCTTTTCCCAGCCCCTGAGAAACCTGTAAATATTCGGGCTTTTGTGCCATCGAAAGCGCACGAAGCGTGCATCATAACCGCATCTCCCTTTAATGTGAGGTAATGCATAATGATGGGACCCAGCGGATATTTTAGCGGTAGTATTTTATTATTTGACTGAGTTTCTGAATACACTTTCCAGTGAGAAAACGTTTCGTCCAAAACCGCAACTTGTTGAATCTGATCTTTGTCTTGTTGGTTGTAGATGATAAAGCCGAGATCGGTTCCTGTGCGGTAAATAGAGTAAAACCGTTGTTCCTCATTTTTTGCTTCAAATACAAGTTGATCGTTTTGAAATAGGTTCGCCGGAATTCCAGCATAGCAGTTAATGTTGACATCAGCAATAGCCGTTTTGCTTGTAATAAATGGTTCGTAACCTAGTTCTAATTCTATTGGAGAATCAGATGACAGGCGAATCAAGTATCCTGCAATTTGTAGATTTAAAGAGTTGCTCTGCTGTTTCATTCTATCACTTGATAAACAGTTGCTCTAAATATGTAAGGAAGTTCTCAATGTCCTTTTGGGCAGTCTCGCTATCAATATCAAAAGAATTGGTCAGTGCGGTTTCAATATCCTTTGTTGTACTTTCTTCCGTAATGTTTTCCCAAATGAATTTAGCTGTCTCGTTAAGTGTAAACAATTCGCTCATTTGTGCTACGTTTCCGGTTAAAGGTACAAGTATCAATTCATTACCTACTTCGCGAGCAACAAATTTAGATTTCAAGTTATAAAGTGTCTGAATAATCATTGGTTGTTTGATATAATTATTGTTAATGCAAAGATACCAACTTTTTTCGAAAATATATGGTTTGCTTTAATCAACAATGAGTTTAACGTAATTTCCTGTCGGATTTGTATATTATGGATGCAAAAAATCCCCGAACATTCGAGGATTTTTTATTTTGGCATATTGTTGTTGTACTATCCCATATTTGATTTAAACGGATCGTTGTTTAAATACTCATATGCTTTGCTGAAACTTTCGTCAGGGCCAACAGGTGCATCCGATTGGAGTTGTAAGGATATTTCATTGTCTAGCTTGACGCATTCTATTTGTGGTGTTTTGTATATTGATTTTTCCATCTTAGTTGATTGCCGTTTTTAGGGTTGTGGTTTTAGTTCCATTGTTTATTGTTACTAAATAAATGCCCGGTTTGAAAGTTTCGTCAATAACTGTTGCTCTGCTTAATTTTTCTGTTTTAAGTGTTTTATCAATGATATCGTGTATCGAAACAGTTGCCTTTTCGGCAATGTCGCCTGTATAATTTACAGTAATTTGATGGTTTGTATTTCTGTAGATTTGTATGTTTGAATCTTCTTTCTCATTTTCAATATTGGTTGTTGTACCGGCAGTTTTAAAAATAATACTGAAACGGTCGGCGGTATTTGTAACTCCCGATGCAAACTGATACGCGTCACCATTGCTAATGTCATATTCATGAGCATTATCTTTTAATATTAGCTTAATACCCGAATCAAAGTTCGTTATTTCAGTTGCTTTAATAGTGAAACTTGCTTCTGTACTAGTAGAAAAACCGAGTGGGATTTCCGTATTAAAAGGTATATTGCTCATTCCATTTATTGCAATTTCCTCTGAATTTAGTACGGTGTAGATTTCAGGGATAGCTGAGTTTATGAATTTGGGCGAATCGTAAACATCATATCCATCAGCAGCATTGGGGTTGGCCATTAAAATTGTTTCATCAGTACTTGTTTCATTTGATACCTGTAAACGTACTATTTGTTGTTCGGCATTTTTTGAAGCCAGAACTTTAAATGGGTTTATAGTGTCGGTTTTATGTGTCCGCAATGTGTTGTTGAAACTGAGCGTTGCCGTGCCAGAACTAACTCTCACCCAAAAGCCTTGCATAGGCGGTATTGTGCCAATTGCAGCTCCTTTTAAACTGTTGTTCGTGCCCAATCCGGATATCGTGTTGTAGGTTTCAAAAACATACGCATTACTGGTGTTTTGTGTTCGAAACCAAATAGATTTTTCGAGATTAGCTACGCTATTTACAGCTGTTCGACCATTCACGTACGATGGGTATGGATTTCCAACTAAATTGAATCCAAGTTTGGTTGCATCGGTAGTACGGGTTAGGGTCGGAGTATTTATTGTTCCGGTGTTTAATCCGGTTCCGGAGAATGCTTGAGTCGAAGTACCTGTTGGCTGAACGATAAATCCTATTGCAGATGAGTTTAGTACTGTTCCTTCGGCCAAAGCTACCCAATATATTCTGGATTGATCAACTTGATTAATGTTGCTACCGGTTTCATCGTAGCTATAGTAGGTTTTGCCGGTAGGCACTGTGGCTCCGTTTACAGGCGAAGCCATGTACCAGTTGCGTGCCGATTCGAGATATTGTTGTACGTTATATGTTCCTCCTGTACCCCCAATGGTGGAAGGAGTAAGTATTGTAGCTGTGCCCGAAGCATCAGAAAGCAAATTTAACGTGCCACTATTACTGAACGTAGTGCTTGCAGTCAATGTTTGTGCTGCATTGACATTTAGAGTGGCTCCTGAATTTATGGTTAGTGCTGTAGCAATAAGTGGGCTTTGCAAACTTACTGATGCACCCGATGTTTTTGATATAACTAAATTGTTCATTGTGGAACCTCCAACAGTGTTCACGATAGAACTATTAACTCCACTTAAAGTAATTGTACCTGTATTAGCTGTAAATATACCTGAAGAACGAGTCCAGTTACCCTGTATGGTTAGGTTTGGTGAATTAGTATTTAATACCAATGTTCCACCATCGATAAGCAGATTGCCGCTTGCTGTTCTGTCGGCATTTAGGTTTACTGTTCCGGAGCTTATTGTAATATAATTTGGAATAACAGTTGTAGACCACGAAAAATCACTTGCATTTACATTGTAAGTTGATCCACTTCCCTGATTGAATTTTAAAGTGGCATTAGTTCCGTAGAAGCTGGTTGGAGGTGCTGTTGATATGTATCCTCCATTGCCAATTTCTAATGTGCCTGACACTGAATAGTTTGTGCCAAATGATGCACCTACATTTGAAGTGCCACTTAATTTGTTGATAATTATATTTTGGAAAGCAATTGATCCTGATGTGGTCTGAATTGCATCACCAGAGCTGGGAGTACCTGTGAAGATGACTGTTGAGCCACCTGTGCCGTTTGCCCAGGTTCCATTGTTGGTGAGTGTAGTTGTAGAGCCGGAACTTGATTTAGAAATTGTTAGTGTTCTGGCATTTCCGTCGCTTGCAGTAAATGTTTTTCCAGCGTTTATTGTTAAGGCTCCTATTGTTACATCCTTGTCTAAAGTGATATTATGAGCAATAACATAGCTAGCCAACGTTGATGATGGGGTATAACCATCGCACCATGTTGTGCCAACGCCCCAGTTGCCATCTACTGCCGTAGTTGGCTTTATATTGATTGAATAATTTGCACTACCGTTATTGTCATATACATTGGCATTCCAATCGTCCCACCCGTGAAAGTAATAGGCTGTAGCGTATGATTTTACGACAATATCGGCCGACCAGGTGGAGTTGCTGCCATTATCGGCACCTTGAGTTAAAGTGTATTTTGTCCAGGTGCCTCCTTCGTTAATACAAACTTCGGTATGCGTTCCGCTATATCTGTCATACATTTCAATGTAGAAGTGTATGGTTTGAGAGTTAGCCGGTTGAGTACTTGTTGTGTGATTGCCCAGCCAGCTAATAGTTGCAGATGTTGATAAAACTGTAGAAATAAATAAAGTGAGTAGAATTACTTTTTTCATATATGTGATTTTTAGAAAGGTTAAGCTTCTTAAAATAAGATGGAAAGGCATTGTTAGATTCAATTTCCAGTTTGCATTTTAAGTAAAAATACAAATGTATAATTATTGACTTGATAATATTCAAATAGGTAGATAAAATGATGATGTTGAGGTCTGCAAACGTTTGCAAGTGATTATCTGTTTCTGCGAATATTGTATCAATAAATGAATAGGAATTATATTATTGGAAAACAATATGGGTGTATATAACAACAGAATCCCCGATTGCTCGGGGATTCTGTGTTTGAAGTAATGTATGGTATAAACTCTATATACTTATGCCATCGTATTTTTAAACGGATCGTTGTTTAAGTGCTCAGGTGTTTTGTTGAAACTTTCGCCGGGTCCAACAGGTGCATCAGATTGGAGTTGTAACGATATTTCGTTGTCCAGTTTAATTTGTTCTATTTGTGGTGAAGAATATGCTCGTTTGTTCAAAGTTTCGATAGTTGATCCCATATATAGCTGTTTTGAAATGTGTGTGTCTGGATTGACTTTTTTTGTCAATAATATGCAAATATAATAATTTACTTGGAATTTTAGCAAACAAAGTAAATTTATTTTAAGTTCTGAATTGTAATTATATCAGACTTGCTCAAGTTGAATAAGAACAAGTCTGATATAACAAATTAGTCTACAATAATCTTTTGTGTACTGCATTTGCCTGATATTTGAACAGTTACAATGTAAACGCCCGATGCCTTGATATTGTTTAATACAGTGATATTACTATTCAGTTGTTTGCTGACAATTTTCTGACCAATAGCATTATAAACAGTTGCCGAACCTTCGCCACTCAGATTGTTGGCATACCGAATAATAATCTGATTATTTGCATTTTTAGTTACAATAATACCACCGTTGTTTGCTGCATTGTTTGTACCTGTTGTTGTTCCGACCAAACGGAAAATAATGCTGAAACGACTTGTTGTAGCAATTGTGTCGGTTGTGCTGAAGCTGTATGCCGAATCGTTTGTAATGTCTGTTTCGGTATGTAGTTGAGAGTCTTTTAGCATAACGTGAACATTACTATCAAAATTCAGTAATTCAGTTGATTTTATGCTAAAGTCATTACCTATCTTGCCCGGACGGAATCCTAATGGTATTTCAGTATCCAGTGCAATTGAGTTCATGCCATTGATAACCAGCTCTTTGGAGTCGGATAATGTGTAAATCTCAGGAATTGAAGTGTTACCATTTGTCATCTTTGGAGAGTCGTATGCATCTAATCCATTCTGAGCGCTTGGATTTGAATAGAGTACAGTTTCATCGTTGTTAGTGCCGTTAGAGACTTGTAGGCGCACTAACTGGTTGTCGGTTGTTGCACGCGATTTGAGCAATATATTACCTGTGCCAGCATGTGAACGCATAGCATTGGTAAATGTAAGCGTCTCGCTATTGTTGGCCAATGGGTCAATATTAGGTTGTACTCTAACCCAGAATGCTTGCATTGGTGCTATATATCCGGTAACCGGGCCGCTAGCATTATTTCCAATATTAGTTCCAATGCCCGAAGATGTATTTACCGTTTCGAAGGTGTACGAAGCATTCTTTGTACGGTACCAAATAGTTGGCTCTAATTTGGTTAGACCGGTTATTAGTGAACAAGGATTAAAATACGATGGATATGGATTCCCAATAAGGTTAAAACCTTCTTTGGTTACACCTGCGGTGCGAGTTACATTTACCGATTGATCACCATTATTCAGCGAACCGCTAAATGTAATAGGTCCATCTGAGTTTGTTGCTACCGATATATATCCGGTAAGGGGATTAATGGCCGAACCTGCACTAATTGTAGCCCAGTCTCCTATTGACTCGTTCCAAGTGGATACCGAAGTAGCAGTGCTAAAAGTTTCTACATTGGCAGAACTTATTGGCATAGAAAGATACCAATTGCGACCAGATGTGAGATATTGCTGAACGGTGGCTGTTCCTCCACCTCCAATTGAAGCTGGTGTTAGAATAGTGGCTGTACCTGTTGCATCGGATAATAGATTTAATGTACCGTTGTTGATTAATGTGCCATAAATGGTGAGTTGTTTTGCATAATTTACACTCAATGCTCCACTTGTAATTGTTAGATTACCAGTTAGGCTTGCATTATTATCCAAAACTACTCCTGTTGCATTATCAATGGCTAAAGTTGAATTTGTACCAGTATTTATTGTGCCACCACCTGAAATAGTCTGTAAAGCAGAACCATTCAAATTAACTGTACCTGCACTTGAAGGTGTGAAAGTTACTGTTGCTCCGGAAGCAACAGTAATATTTCCTTTAATTGAATGTCCGGGAGTACCTGTCATGTTAAAATTGAATGTGCCATTTGTTACTGTTAAATTGTCCATCACTACTGCTGAAGTACCAGTAACAGTATTTGAACCCAAATAATCATATTCAAAATTAGCATAAGTTCTTCCATTAAATGCTGGAGAATTAGTTGTTTTTAATTTAAACAAACTTCCTGTTTGGAAAACAACAACAGATGCTGGTGCAGTTTTTTGAAAAGGATTTGAACCACCATATTGTACAAAAGCTGAACCGTTTGCAAAAATTACACTGTTTGCTGTTCCACTTCCCAAAATATTACCTGTATTATTTGTGTTTTGCGTTAATACAGCTCCTGAATTGAATGTAAGACCCGAAGCATCGGCTGCGGTAATTTGATTCGGAGTTGAGGCTGTTGTACTCGAAAAATCCATTGACCCAGATACACTACCGGTTGCGCCAGTTGCAAGAGCAATAATTAAAGCTGAGTTACTCGTTGTTTGTGCAATATTTAACTCACAATTGCTTGCAATAGAGAGATCATTTCCACTCATGCCATTGTTAATAGTAAGTGTAGCTGCGGCACCTGAACTATTTAAAGTGACTTTTGTGCCATTCGACACTGATAGACCTCCAATAGTTTGAGTCGTAATTCCTGTAACAGTTGTTGTAGCACCGTTATCAAATACCAATATGTCGGTAGTGGCTGGTGTAGTTCTGTTTGGAGTCCAATTGGAAGCTGTACTAAATGGAGATGAGCTAGTTTGGTTCCAAGTATATGTTACTATTGCAGGTGCACTTGTTGTTGCATTAGCCGTTGGCACTATGCCATCTGTTTTATAATCAATACTTGCACCACTATTGGTATAGGGCCAAATGGAAAAATTATAAGTAGTTGATGCCGATAAACCTGTGAAAACAGCTGTTTGAGCTCCTTGAGCTATATTTTTTACTAATGTTGCATCTACTTCTGCAGTACCATCCATAGGTGCTGTGGGAGAATTTGTAGACGCTTTTACTAAATAACCATCAGGAACTTGTCCCCCAATGGCATCAGTCCACGTAATAGTAATTTGTGAAGCTGAATTGGTAGTCGCTGTAAATGAAGTAGCGTGGTTGGTTGGTTCTGGTGCTGTTACGCTTCCACTACAAGTTACGGTTTTTTCAGATGCATCCGTTGAAGTTGCCGAGATTATTTCACTATTAAAGTTTCCTGTAGAAAGACCTGATTTTAAACGTACATAAACAGTTGTTTCTGCAACAGAACCACCGCTTTGCGTAAAAGTTAATGGTGTTGTATAGCCAGTTCCTGAGCTTTTTGAAATTTCATAATTTGGAGAAGAGGCTATACTTATATCATTTGTTAGGTTAGATCCACTAACCGTAAATGTTTGCTCCGATGATGGACCTGAGCCTTGTACATAAGTAAATCCAGTTAAAGTTGTGGGAGTTAATGTTATTGTTGGAGTAGGTGCATTAGTAGCCTGACTATTTGGGTTACCAGTTGCAGCATCTGCGAAAAACTTAGTAGTTGCACCACTTCCATTGTATTCGTAAACACGATACCAATATGTAGTCGAGGCACTTAATCCGGTTACTGCAACAGAATTTGAACTGTTATTATAAACTACTTGTTCACCACTTCCACCATAAACAGCATTTGCTGTAGGGTCAGTTCCATCGGTTGGTGTTGTAAAGCTATTGCTGGTGTTCATTATTACCACACGTTTTGCTCCATCTCCATTTGTCCAGTTAGCTGTCATTCCTGTTTGATTAATACTTGTGAAATTAATTGCTGATGCTTGGCTGGTTGGAGCTGAAACTCCACCGATAGCTTCAAAAGTACCTGTTATTGTAATTGGACCTTGCAAACCACCAGTTCCAGTTGAAGCTTCTGAATTATACAGATATAATCTAAAACCTGCTGAGGAAGTTATATTAGAATACGAAGAACCAACAGACAATACGTTCCCAGTCCATGATGAATTTGTATCTGGATTTGTTAACACACCACTACTGTTGGTAAGTCCAGCATTTACTGTAGTATAATTATTTATTATCGAAACATAAGAATCAGCACTACCCCTCCACTGACTTTGTCTTATACCTGTTGCACTACGTCCAATTCCAAAAGTTATTGAAGTTACGGTATACTTATATCCTGAAACTGGTGTAATTGTAAACCCAATGTATTTTCCTAAATCTACTGATCCCGAAAAAACATCACTTCCAGTTGTTGCACCAGTTGGCCAGACTGTAGCTCTAGAATTTGAAGTACTTGAAGCAGATGTTATTCCAACTTTTACAATTGTCCCCATAGTAATCCCGTCATAAAGTACTCCATTATAACTGAAACTAGCTACATCTCCAGTTGTCCCAGTAAATGTGTAAGTGGCTGTAAAGGGTGTTTGCCCCCAACTTGCCATACTTCCCACCAGTAATGTCAATACGAGTAGCAAGGTCTTAAAAAAAGTAATCTTTTTTTTCATATAAATGAAATTTAAATTATTGTTTTGTTATTATTATCTGTTTTAAGGAATGGTTACGCTCATTTGAGGTACACTTCCATCGGTTTTATAGTCGGCAGTAGCACCGTTTCCGGTGTAGCCGTACATTTTAAAATAGTAAGTGCCGGCACTCAGGTTACTGAACCAAGTTTGCTGTACACCATAATCTACGTTTTGGTCGTTGGTAGAGTTGGCATAAGCCGTTCCGTCAACCGGGGTGGCTATGGCATTGAACCCACTCGCACTCATTCGTATTAAATAATGCTGCGGAACTGTTGTCCCTATAGCATCAGCCCATTGTAATTTTATATTTCGTGCCGAGAAATTTGTCGGATAATTTGTCGGTTCCGGTGTTGCCGAATTTCCTACTCCCCATACACTATGCACATATTCAGGATGATCTATATATGGATTTCTATTTCCTTGAATACTGTAAATAGCATTATTTCGGTCAATTTCTTTTTGCGATACAGGGTCGGCAGCACTCCATTCGCCTAACATATTTAGAAACCATGTTTCAAAAGCCGGATAACTTGTTCCATTTAGTACCGCATCGCCATTAGTATCGTTCTTTTCCCAAGAGGCTATCACATTTTCGTAACAAGTTGCCATGTAAAAATATGAGCGGGCCAAATCACCCTTGTAATCGTCAATAGGTTCAAATACTATTCCTGTGTATCCGGGGTAAGTACATGTCCCCAATTTCGACCCATTGGAAGATGTATAGCTTGCAACTCCGTTTACTTCGCCATAAGGGTAATTATTCCTCATTCCATTCACCTTGCCATCAGTTGGATACAAATGAAATAAATCGGTGTACATGGGGGTTGCATCACTAAACCAACTTTTTGGAAACGAATGTTCCCTGTTGTAACAATCACCTTCATTAGTATAAGTTCCGCATTGGTCACTTATAAAAGTAAAAGTATATACAGGAGCTCCCGCCGGAATGTCCGTATAAATATCCCACACCTTACCATCGGTTTTGCCATCAGTTGTCTGAAAATCTGTCCACAAATTATCATAAGTTCGGGCAGTGTGATTCTTTATAATGTTGTAAAGTTGTGTTTTTAATGTCGCTCCACTGCCTGTAGCCGTACTGTAGTACCCAATGGGTATTTGAGCAGAAATATTAAATGACAATAAAGCGAGTAATATGACTGCAATTTGTTTGTAATATAGATACATTTTCAGATTTTGCATTTTGATTTAAGATGTGTGAAAAATCCAGAAAGCGAATTGGCATCAAACTATGCAGTCGTATTAACTGAAGATAAACTATCTTCTCTCGTAATATCTAAATAAAAGCACAAATAGCCATAAAAAATCGATTTATAAGTAAAAAGTAATTGTAAACTGTGGCAAACATTGGAATTCTGTCATAAAAACTACCTTTTTTGTGTAGTATTCATTAAAGCGCAAATATAGTGTAATGATTATAATTATGCAAATAAAATGCATGTTGATGTAAATAAAGTTTAAAAAATTCATGATTTTGTAATGTAGATATTGCAAAATTAAGATAAGTGAGGTGTGACCGCCAATAATTACATTGAATGTGAACATTGTTTTGGATTGCTTGTTCGTGTTCGTTTTATTGACTGAATTGAGGTGTTGAATTCTATTTCTCAACACCGAAGGAGTACTGAGGTTGTACTGAGGTTGTACTGAGGGAGCACCGAAGGAGCGTAGAGGGAAAATAGCTTTGTTTCTGTGCAAATTTACTGGATTTGTATTTCAGATGTTCTGAACTTTCTTTGCAGTTGTTTGTTTAAATCATAACTTTTGCAAGTGATATAGTTGCGATTTAGTTTAAATAGGGTTGAAATCTTTAAAAATTACTGAATATGCTGCTGTTTGATTTTGAATTGTAATAAAAATAATCAAAAAAATATCACTTCGTATTTGTGAGTTTGAAAAAATGCAGTATCTTTGCAGCGCTTTTAGAAAAGAACAATGAACAACAAATTCTTACATATCCTCTTACTCGGTATTATTCTCTTGCAAAACAAGTAGAAGTGAGTTTGGTATGTATGTAAATGTACAATAAAATAGATATAGCCTTTCTCACCTCGGTGCGGAAGGCTTTTTTTTAGCCCCCTAAATCCCCCGAAGGGGGACTTTAAAAAGTGCTTTGTGTTAGAATAATTGTAAAAACGTAAATAAAGCCGAAACCCTCTCGGTTCCCCTTTAGGGGGTTAGGGGGCTACATTATGGATAGATTATTTGTCTTCGACACTACCTTGCGCGATGGCGAGCAGGTTCCGGGATGTCAGTTGAACACTGTTGAAAAAATTCAGGTGGCTCGCGCTCTCGAAACATTAGGGGTAGACGTAATTGAAGCTGGTTTTCCTATTTCCAGTCCGGGCGATTTTAACTCGGTTGTGGAAATCTCGAAAGCAGTTACATGGCCAACTATTTGCGCGTTGACACGCGGAGTACAGAAAGATATAGACGTGGCTGCCGATGCCCTCAAATACGCTAAAAATAAACGTATTCACACCGGAATTGGAACTTCAGAGTTTCACATCAAGCATAAATTCAATTCAAATCAGGATGAAATTCTCGAACGTGCTGTAGCGGCGGTAAAATACGCTAAAAAGTATGTGGAAGATGTGGAATTCTACTGTGAAGATGCCGGTCGTACTGATAATGTATACCTGGCGCGTGTAGTGCAGGCGGTTATCAAAGCCGGTGCTACCGTGGTAAATATACCTGACACAACTGGTTATTGCCTGCCTACAGAATTTGGAGAAAAAATCAAGTTTCTGATGGAGAATGTAAATGGTGTGCATAACGCTATTATTTCTACACACTGTCACAACGACTTAGGTATGGCTACAGCTAATACTATTTCGGGAGTGATGAATGGTGCCCGTCAGGTGGAAGTAACTATGAATGGTATTGGCGAACGTGCGGGAAATACTTCGTTGGAAGAAGTGGCCATGATTCTGAAATGCCACAAAGGATTGAATATCGAAACACAAATCAATACACAAAAGATTTATTCTACCAGTCGTTTGGTTTCGGGTTTAATGAATATGCCTGTTCAGGCCAATAAAGCTATTGTAGGTCGCAATGCTTTTGCACACTCGTCGGGTATTCACCAGGACGGCGTGTTGAAAAACCGCGAAAGCTACGAAATTATGGATCCTAAGGATGTTGGTATCGACGAGAATTCGATTGTACTGACAGCTCGTAGTGGTCGTGCTGCTTTGAAACATCGTTTAAGTATTCTTGGTGTAGATGTAGAAGGAGAAAAACTAGATACTATCTACGACGGATTTTTAAAACTGGCTGATAAGAAAAAAGATATTAACGATGACGATGTTTTGATGCTTGCCGGTCAGGAACGTAGTGAAAAACAACGCATCAAGTTGGATTACTTGCAGGTAACTTCGGGAGTAGGAGTGAAGGCAGTTGCCAGCATTGGGTTGATTATTGCTAACGAAAAATTTGAGGCAGCTGCTTCGGGTAATGGTCCGGTAGATGCGGCTATTAAAGCATTGAAACAAATTATCAGTCGTAATATGACCTTGCAGGAATTTACCATTCAGGCTATTAATAAAGGTAGTGATGATGTAGGTAAGGTTCATATGCAGGTAGAATACGATGGAGCTGTTTATTATGGTTTTGGTGCCAATACTGACATTGTTGCAGCTTCGGTGGAAGCGTATATCAATGCCATTAATAAGTTTGTAAAGTAAGACGACAGGCAATACAGAATCTTTTTTTAGTGTAACTTTGTGTATTTCTTTAGTGTACTTTGTGTAATAGCTGTTACGCAAAGAACACACAAAAAACACAAAATTATCATGAATTATACTGAAGAAAATGAGTTGTCAAACATTATTCTTGGTTGTACTATAGAAGTTCACAAGCAACTTGGTCCAGGATTGTTAGAGTCTGCTTACCAAGAATGTTTACTCTATGAATTGTCAAAGGCAGGATTAGAAGTTGTCAAGGAAAAGCCAATGCCAATAATATATAAAGATGTAAAATTAGATCATGGATATAGGATTGATTTATTGGTAAACAATAAGGTTGTAATAGAAATAAAAACAGTTGAACAGTTTACGGAAGTACACACAGCTCAAGTATTAACATATCTGAAACTTGGGAATTATAAACTTGGACTTTTACTAAATTTCTATGTAACTACACTGAAGAATGGTATAAAAAGAGTGATTAATTAATGAGTGTACCGCAATTTAAAGAATCATTGGGAATAAGAGAAACGTATTTCCTCCGGTATTCATGCATTGATAAAATATTTGAAAAATAAAAAGAATAATATATAAAAATGAGGTGCGAACAACTAAGTAATAGATTCAGAATCACTATCTGTTGTCTGTAGTCAGTTGTCCGTGCTCAAACGAAAGTATGAAAACATTATTTGATAAAATTTGGGATGCCCACGTGGTATCGTCGGTTGAAAATGGACCGACACAATTGTACATCGATCGTCATTTTTGTCATGAGGTGACTAGTCCGCAAGCATTCAACGGACTTCGCACTCGTGGACTGAAAGTTTTCCGTCCTGAGCAAACTACTATGACTGCTGATCATAATACACCTACAATCAATCAGGATCAGCCTGTTCAGGATCCTATTTCGCGTAACCAATTGGACACCTTCTCGAAAAATGCGGCTGACTTTAATATGCCATTGTTTTTCCCATTAGGTCACATCAAAAACGGTGTTGTTCACATTATTGGCCCTGAAAATGGTTTTACTCATCCAGGTGCTACCATTGTTTGTGGCGATAGTCACACGTCTACTCACGGTGCTTTTGGAGCAATCGCTTTTGGAATCGGAACCAGCGAAGTAGAAATGGTATTGGCTACGCAATGTATCCTTCAGAGCCGTCCAAAAACAATGCGTATTACTTTCAATGGTAAATTGAACGAAGGCGTTACCGCTAAGGATTTGGCATTGTACATGATTTCTAAACTGACTACCGGTGGTGCTACAGGTTATTTTGTGGAATATGCCGGCGAAGCTATTCGCAGTATGAGCATGGAAGAACGCATGACCGTTTGTAACCTTTCTATCGAAATGGGTGCTCGTGGCGGACTTATTGCTCCTGACCAAACCACTTTCGATTATGTAAATGGTCGTGAATTTGCGCCTAAAGGTGCTGAATGGGATAAAAAACTGGCTTACTGGCAAACTTTGAAAACCGACGAAGGTGCAACTTTCGATAAAGAACTTGTTTTCGAAGCTGCTGATATTCAGCCAATGATTACCTACGGAACAAATCCGGGTATGGGTATGGGCATCACAGAATCTATTCCTGCTTTGGATCAGGTTGACGAAGCCGGACGTATCTCTTATCAAAAATCGTTGGAATATATGGGCTTCGAGGCCGGTGAAAAACTGGAAGGAAAAGCCATTGACTATGTATTTCTGGGTAGCTGTACTAACGGACGTATTGAAGATTTCCGTGTATTTGCCAACTATGTAAAAGGTAAAAAGAAAGCCGATAACGTGGTTGCCTGGTTAGTGCCTGGTAGCTGGATGGTGGAAAAACAAATCCGCGAAGAAGGTTTGTTCGACATTCTTACTGAAGCTGGTTTCGCATTGCGCCAACCAGGTTGTTCTGCATGTTTGGCTATGAACGATGATAAAGTACCTGCTGGAAAATATGCGGTATCCACATCGAATCGTAACTTCGAAGGTCGTCAGGGCCCAGGAGCACGCACGATCCTTGCTGGTCCGCTTGTAGCTGCTGCTGCTGCTGTAACTGGTAGAATTACTGATCCACGAGTTTAGTTTTTTGCACGCAAATTCTAAATTAAAAATACTCAGCACGCAAATTACGCAAATTGACGCAAATCAGATAGAAAATGGAAGAAAATGATGTTTTAATTCCACAGGAATTGATTGATATTATTTTGACTCAGTTTTATAGGATTTACAACGATTTAGGCTATGGATTTCTTGAAAGGGTTTATCAAAATGCATTGTATTTTGCATTGATTGAACAAGGATTGAAATGTGAGGCCGAAAAACCGATAAAAGTTTTTCATGATGGTCATGTCGTTGGCGATTATCGAGCTGATTTATTGGTTGAAAATTGCGTGATTTTGGAACTGAAAGCTTGTGAGGAATTAAATCCGGCACATGAGGCACAATTAATAAACTATTTAAAAGCAACTGAGATTGAAGTGGGATATCTTCTCAATTTTGGAAAGAAAGCTAAATTTAGTAGAAAAGTATATTCTAATAAAAGAAAATTTCTATAACTAAATAATGGAACAAAAATTTACGTTTATTTGCGAATGAATTTTATTGAATAGGTGAACTGTAATTTGCGCTCATTTGGGTAATTTGCGTTCTAAAATAAATATAAAATTTGCGTTCATTTGCGTAATTTGCGTTCAAACTATATTAAAAATGGAAAAATTTATAACATTAACTTCAACAGTGGTTCCACTTCCGATAGAGAATGTGGATACCGATCAAATTATACCTGCTCGCTTCTTGAAAGCAACTGATAAAAGCGGTTTTGGCGATAATCTTTTTGCCGATTGGCGTTATAACAAGGATGGAAGTCCGAAAGCTGATTTCGTACTGAACAACTCTACTTTCAGCGGATCAATTTTAGTGGCTGGAAAGAACTTTGGTTCTGGCTCGAGCCGTGAGCATGCTGCGTGGGCCATCGATGGTTATGGTTTCAAAGTAGTTGTGTCAAGCTTCTTTGCCGATATTTTTCAAAACAATGCATTGAACAATGGCGTACTTCCGGTGGTTGTATCTGCTGAGTTTTTGGCTGATGTTTTTGCTTCGGTAAGTGCCGATCCAAAAGCTACATTGACTATTGACTTGCTTAATCAAACTATTACCAGCAATGCTACAGGCAAATCAGAATCATTTGTCATTAATGCATACAAAAAAGAATGTTTGGTAAATGGTCTTGACGATATTGATTATTTGTTGAGCAAAAAACCGTTGATTGAAGCTTACGAACAAACAAGATGACCCCCAGCCCCTAAAGGGGAAATTAATCCCGCATAATTTTTAGGCTGAGGAATTGAAAGCAATTATAATTGATAAAATTATATGGTAGGCAAAGAACAAAATATACAAAGCAATACTAAATCCGTTCCCCTTCAGGGGCTAGGGGTTATTGAAATAATGGATACCACGCTTCGCGATGGGGAACAGACTTCGGGTGTTTCTTTCGCTTCGCAGGAAAAGTTGAGCGTTGCCCGACTTTTGCTTGACGAATTACGCGTAGACAGAATTGAAATAGCATCGGCTCGCGTTTCCGAAGGTGAATTTGCAACTGTGAAGCGCGTGGCTCAGTGGGCTCGCAGTCACGGTCATATAAATAAGCTGGAGGTACTTGGGTTTGTAGATGACCGTTTGTCGCTCGACTGGATTAAAAGTACCGGTTGTACGGTGATTAATCTGTTGTGTAAAGGTTCGTTGAATCACTGTACCCACCAGTTGAAAAAAACACCGGAACAACATATTGCTGATATCAAAAATTCGTTGGCTAATGCACGCGAAATGGGTATCACAGTTAATGTTTATTTGGAAGATTGGTCGAACGGTATGCGTATGTCGGAAGATTACGTTTATTATATGGTGGATGCATTGAAAAATGAATCTATCAAACGATTTATGTTACCCGATACCTTGGGAATTCTGAATCCGGCTGAGACATTTGATTACTGCTCGAGAATGATTTCTCGTTTCCCCGGTTTACACTTCGATTTTCATGCGCATAACGATTACGATTTGGCTGTTGCCAACGTTTTCGAAGCTGTGAAAGCAGGTGTGAAAGGGATTCATGTGACTGTGAATGGATTGGGTGAACGTGCCGGAAATGCACCTCTGTCCAGCGTATTAGCTGTTCTACACGACCATTTGAAATTGAAAACCGATATTCGGGAAGAAAAGATTAATTCTGTGAGTAAGGTGGTTGAAACTTATTCGGGCATTCGTATTCCACACAATAAACCGGTGATTGGTGAAAATGTGTTTACGCAAGTAGCCGGAATTCATGCCGATGGAGATAATAAGAGAAATCTGTATTTCAATGACTTGCTTCCAGAGCGTTTTGGACGTGAGCGTCAATATGCATTAGGTAAAACCTCAGGAAAAGCAAGTATTCTGAAAAACCTACAACAGCTTGGCATTGAGTTAGATAATGACATGATGCAAAAAGTAACGGCACGTGTTATTGAATTGGGCGATAAAAAGGAGCATGTTTCGTTGGATGAACTGCCTTATATTGTTTCTGATGTAATCAAGAATGAGCAAGGTGAAAAGCTGATAAAAATATTGAATTATTCATTGTCGGTTACCAAGGGCTTACGTCCGGTCGCAAATGTAAAAATGGAGATTAACGGCGACATTTATGAGCAATCGGCTTCGGGAGATGGACAATACAATGCTATTTCGAAGGCCATGTACAAAATATACAAAATGCAAAATAAACCAACTCCGGAACTGGTAGATTACGAAGTGGTTATACCTCCCGGCGGAAAAACAGATGCAATCGTTCAGACTATTATTACCTGGAATTTTAATGGTAAATTATTTAAAACCCGTGGTTTAAATGGCGACCAAACGGTGGCTGCTTTGGAAGCCACCGAGAAGATGCTGAATATTATTGAGGAACAGAAACTTAGTTAATAGTTAATAGTCTGTTCAGCTTAGTTGTTCGCAACAAAAGTATTATACGAAATAAATTATTCAAAATATAAAAAAATAAATTATGGCAGGAATTTCTTCAACCCCTAAATTGCTAAATATAGCTGTTTTGCCGGGTGATGGTATTGGTCCCGAAATTGTAGAACAAGCGTTGAACGTAACAAAAGCAGTTTGTGCAAAGTTTGGTCATACATTAACTTATGAATATGCAATTGTAGGTGCATGTGCTATTGATGCTGTTGGTGAGCCTTATCCGAAAGCAACTCACGAACTTTGTATGAAGTCTGATGCTGTACTTTTTGGTGCTATCGGTGATCCAAAATACGATAACAATCCAGCTGCAAAGATTCGTCCGGAACAAGGTTTGCTTAAAATGCGCAAAGATCTAGGATTGTATGCAAATATCCGTCCTGTTACCACTTTTCCATCGCTTATTCACAAATCTCCGCTTCGTGCCGATTTAGTGGAAGGAGCAGATTTTATGTGTATTCGTGAATTAACCGGTGGTATGTATTTTGGTCGCCCACAAGGACGTGCCGAAGATGGTAATACAGCTTATGATACTTGTATTTATACTCGTGAGGAAGTTGAACGTATCTTGCATTTGGCTTACAAATATGCCGGACAACGCAACAAAAAAGTAACGATTGTTGATAAAGCAAATGTATTGGCAACATCACGTTTGTGGCGTCAGATTGGTCAGGAAATTGCTCCACAATATCCTGAAATCGAAACTGAATTTATGTTTGTTGACAATGCTGCTATGCGCATTATTCAATGGCCAAAAAGCTTTGATGTATTGGTAACTGAGAACCTTTTTGGTGATATCTTAACTGATGAAGCTTCTGTTATTACAGGTTCGTTGGGAATGTTGCCTTCTGCGTCTGTAGGTATTCATACTTCGGTATTTGAACCAATTCACGGTTCGTATCCACAAGCTGCAGGTAAGAATATTGCCAATCCTTTGGCAACTATCCTTTCGGCTGCTTTGATGTTTGAATATGCATTTGGTATGATGGCCGAAGGTGCAGTCATTCGCGAAGCGGTTGCTGCCAGCATGGATGCCAATGTAGTTACTGAAGATATTGCTGACAATGCAAAAGCTTATTCTACTTCGGAAGTAGGGGAGTGGATTGTAAACTATATTTCGAAATAAGTTCATTTGAACTTTATACAAAACAAGCCAACCGGTTATCGGTTGGCTTGTTTTGTATTTGAACAGGTTGCTGTCTACGACTTCTGTTATTTCAATAATTTCTCAATGTCATCAGTTATACTTTCCGGCTTAGTGGTTGGTGCATATCTTTTTGACGGATTTCCATTTTTATCGAGTAAGAACTTGGTGAAATTCCATTTCACATCATTGCCCAATGTTCCGGGAAGTGCTTCTTTCAAGTACTTATAAAGCGGATCGGCATTGTTGCCATTTACTTCAATTTTGTCAAACATCGGAAATGTAACCCCATATTTCAATGAGCAAAATTTTGAAATTTCCTCCGCATTTCCTGGTTCCTGACTGGCAAACTGATTGCATGGAAATCCTAAAATGACCAATCCTTTATCTTTATATGTTTTGTAGAGTTTCTCCAGTCCTTCGTATTGCGGTGTAAAACCACATTTGCTGGCAGTATTTACAATCAATACTATTTTTCCTTCGTATTGCTTCATGCTGATTTCTTTTCCGTCAATACTCTTCGATTTGAATTTGTAGAAAGGGGCAGTTTCTTTTTGGCCTATAGCAGGCAAAAATACTACTATTGCTAGTATGAAAATGATTATTTTTTTCATTATGTTTTATTTTTAAATTGTTTTGTTGTTTTCATCTATGTTTTCAAGGGTGCTGATTAAATTGTATAAACTGTTCTTTAGTTCCAATGCTTCAGCAAGCTGTGTTTGATCCATGCTAATATTTAGTCTGGTTAATAGATTAAATGGTATTTGAGCAGCTTCTTCTTGCATGGCTTTACCTTTTTCGGTAAGTGCAATCATTACTTTCCGTTGGTCAGTTTTAGACTGAATGCGCGTCAAAATTTGCTCCGTTTCCATGCGTTTCAGCAATGGAGTCACTGTGTTTGTATTTAGAATGAGTTTCTCGGCAATTTTGTTCACTGTAAGCTCTTCATGTTCCCATAGTAACATCAATACCAAGTATTGCGGATAGGTAATGCCAAGTTTGTCTAAATCGGTCTGATAAGCTCTTATAATAAGCCTTGAGGCCGCATATAGCGGAAAACATATCTGATTTTCGAGTTTTAGTTGATCGTACATGATAAATGGTGGTTGTAGTTTTATTCGGCTAATAACTTTTCTATTATTGATCGCATTTTCTCAGGTTTAGTTAGCGGTGAAAATCGTTTAATAGGATTTCCTTTTTTGTCGATAATAAACTTGGTAAAGTTCCATTTGATATTGTTTCCGGGAAATCCTGATAATTCATTTTTCAAATACTTATAAATTGGATGTGCATTTGAACCATTTACCTCTATTTTAGCGAACATTGGGAACGATACTCCATAATTGATTAGACAGCCTTCAGAGATTTCTTTTTCGCTTCCCGGTTCCTGATTGCCAAACTGGTTGCATGGAAAACCAAGAATAACTAATCCTTTGTCTTTGTACTCTTTATAAAGCTTCTCTAATCCTTCGTATTGTGGCGTCAGGCCACATTTACTGGCCGTATTGACTACTAGTACTACTTTCCCTGAATAAATGGTTGTATTTATTTCTTTTCCTTGTAAGTTAGTGGCTGTAAATTGATAAACATTTGTATTCATACTTTCTTTTTATTGTTGTTTGGCACTAGCTGATAAGGTTACTACTCAGCACCCCCTCAATTTTGTAATTATTTGATTTTCAATTCGACTAGTCGAATTGAAAATCAAATGTACAATCATCCGTCAGTGGACGGACAAGTTTTGTTTCTATTATCCCCCAGTTGCGCTTCGCTTACTGGGGGTTATTTACATTTAGCCACTCTGTGGCAAAGAACTCATTCTCTTATATTCCAAATACTTGTAAAATTATTTGAAAAAGTAGAGGGATGCTGAGTAGTAACCTGATAAGTCAGTTTAGTATTTACTAACAACATTCTTTGTGCATTTATGTCGTTTGCGATACAAATGTAGTTATTTATGTCGTGTGTGATATAAATAAGATCAATAAAATAACATTTATTAGCCGTAAGTTGAAAAAAAATCTTAAATTTTTAGTTTTTGGAGGAGTTTTGGGTAAAGATCATCTCTAACCAATTTGTAATTAGGTTCTTTTCGAAGTAGTTTTTCGTAGGTAAGTTTAGCTTCATTAAGCATATCTTCTTTTTCATAAGCAATGCCTGTCACAGTAAGCAGGTTTAAATACTTCCAGTTTTGGTTGGTGTCTTTGTTTTTTTCCAGCAATGACGCTGCTGTCAGATAATAATTTATCGCTTCTTTTTTATTTCCGCCTAGCAAAAATGGAGAATAGAATAACATATTTCCTTTATCAATAAGGGCTTGCACATTATGTGAGTCTAATTCAAGTGCCTTTTTAATGTAGTCAGCGCTCTCCGATTTGAGATATATCGATTTAAGCTTGTTGCTACCTATTTTAAGACCTATAAATGCACCTTTATAGGCATAAACAGTTGCATTTTTTGGAGAAATTCGGATCAGATTATTTACAAGTATTTCGGCTCTGCTAATTTCGCTTTCTGCTTCATTGTATTGCTTCTTTCCAATTAAATGTGCACTGTATCCATAGTAGTAATCTATGTGCTCTAATTTTTGTTCTAAAGTGGTAGGTTCGGGAACGGCATCCATGGTGCGAATAATTGCTTCCCATTTATACATTTGACGATTAATGAATGAATTGTATATGTTTTTACGATAAGGTGATTCCGAATACATTTCAGAAGCTATGGTAAAAAATAATACAATAATTGATAGCTTTCTGAATGTAATATCTGTTTTTCTCATTTTATAAATCTTGAGTTGGATACAAAGGTAATGTTTCCATTTCTATAACAATGAGAAATACAAAAAGTTATGGTGTGTGTATTGAATAAAAAAACAAATGTTTGGTATCGGTCTTATTTGAGTTTTAATATGCAGTAGTTCTTTTGTTTGTAGTAGGAGTGGAAGAAAGAAAATGGGTTGCTGGAAAGAAAAAAGAGCCATGCTAAGTAAAATAGCATGACCCTTTTGGTAATTATAGCGTTTGAAAAATCGAACTAGTTGTTGATTACTTTTAGACTTTGATTTCCATCCCGAACAATATAAATTCCTTTTGAAGGTAAATTAGTAGATATTGTTTCGTTGGTAGCTATTGAGCGTGAGATAAGTGATACTCCCAGCGTGTACACGTCAATAGGTTTTCCTATTTCCACATTGGAAATCTGTACTTGTCCGTTTACTACATACGCATTAAACTTAACGGCTGAAGGGTTTGAAACAGCAGTAGTAGCTTCAATAATTTTACTTATGCCATTCCATTGTGCTGCACTTTGATATTGAGTTTTCGAACCATAAGGAACATACAATATATATGAACTACTGATGTTGTAAAATACATTCTCAGAATTACCTTTTATTTTATGTAAGTTTCTCTCGGCTTTTTGTCGGTTTTTTTAATATCCATTACTGAAAATGACACTATTCTAAATCAATTGCTGTACCTTTGTGCCTGATAAACAAAACAAGTACTTATTATGATTTACTTAGCTGATACAGCCAATATAGAAGAACTCAAGGAGCTTTTCTATTATTTCCCGATTGCGGGAGTTACTACCAATCCGACCATTATTGGTTTGGAAAAGAAACCACTATCGGTGATTTTACCACAAATTATCGAAATTGTTGGTGACAAAATGTTGCACGTGCAAATGATTAGCAATAAAGCCGAGGATATGCTCCGCGAAGCCAAAACTTACAAAACCAAGTACAGTTTGGGAGATAATTATTTCGCAAAGATTCCGGTTTCGGCAGAAGGTTTTAGAGCTATGCCTATGATTAAAGATGCTGGAATAAATGTAACAGCTACAGCTATTTTTACCCAACAACAAGCGTTGGTTGCTGCCCGCTCGGGTGCCGATTGGGTTGCACCTTATGTAAACCGCCTTGACAATATCTCATCGCATGGAATTGAAGTGGTGAAGCATATTGTGGACAATATTAATACATACAAATTAAATACAAAAGTATTGGCCGCCAGCTTTAAAACTGTCGATCAAGTGCATCGTGTGAGCATGGTTGGAAGTCATGCTGCTACCATTAGTCACGAAATTCTGGAACGTTTGCGTAGTCACCCAATGACTGATATGAGCCTCGAATGGTTCGAACGTGACGGAAAGCACTTGTATGATATTGAATTTTAATTTACTAGCAGTGAAAAAAAACGGCTGAATTTCGTAACAGAAATTCAGCCATTTTTTTTACAAAAAATACTCAATGATTAAAATAAACGTTAGTTTTTTGTCACAAAATTTCTACCTTGCGTGTCTATTAATAAAATCACTACTCATTGAACCAGTTCAACGACATATATCAGCAACATTACAAAACGATTTTTCGTTTGGTATCGAAGTTCACACTCGGCAGCCACGAAACGGATGATATTGTGCAGGATGTTTTCGTTAAACTGTATTTGCAAATGGAGGCAGGTGTGGTGGTACTGTATCCAAAAACATGGCTTTACAAAGTTGCTACCAATGCTTGTCTGAATGTACTCAGTCGAAATAAGGAAACGCATTCTATTGAAAATGTTAGTCATTTGGAATCCAGTGTTGCCGATTCGGTAGATTTAAAAATTGAAAATGATGAGCAACAAAGAATGATGCAAAAAGCATTGCTAGCATTGAAAGTGAATGAACGAATGATAGTGATTCTTTATTCCGAAGGTCTTTCATACAAAGAAATTGCCGAGGCTAGCGGAGTTCGATTTAGTTCTATTGGCAAAAGCCTTTCCCGAAGCCTAGAAAAGCTTAAACCCTTACTTAAAAACCAGTATTATGAAATGCTTAACCGATAAACAAATTCAACAATTGATTGATGGTGAATTGTCCTCCAATCAAATTGAGAAATATAAAAGTCATATTAATGCTTGTCCTTATTGTGCCGAAAAATACAAGGAGCAAAAGGAATCAGTATTTTCAATTAAGACACTGATAAACGAAACGGTTAAATCGCCGGTACGGATTCCCGAGTTTCGAGTTCCTGCGAAACAGATTCATCAAAAGGTGAAAGTTCGGAGAATTCCACTTTGGGTGAAAGTTGCTGCAGTGCTTATTCCTGCATTCGTTGGTTGGAAAATATACAATAAGCCACAGGAGGACTTTAAACCAAGTGCCGAAAGCATTCAAATGTACGAAATGTGTAACGGAGTTGATGCTAACACGGCCTTTCAGGAAAATATGATTGTTACTACGGTTACAGACGAGAATGGGAAAGTGCTGGAATGTACAACCAATTAATACTAAATATTATGAAACGAGTTATTTTTCTTTTAATGCTTTTTGTTTCATTAACAACGAGCGCTCAGCAACTGGCCTCCATTTATAAAGGTGGAGATATTAAACTTGTGGCAGATGCCAGTTATGCAAAGAATGTAGATTGGGAGAAACAGTTTTCCGATTTCGATCAAACAGCTTGGGGGAAACCTCTTGGCTCGTACAAGCAAATTGTGGTGGCACCTGATGGTTCGGTATTTATGAGCCATGGTTCCCGGCACTCCATTTCTAAGTTTGATAAGAATGGTGATTTCGTCAGGGAGTTTGGCAAAAAAGGTGGTAAAAGTCCTGCCGATTTTATTTACAGGCCTTCTGTGCAGGGAATCTTAGATGGTAAATATCTTTACACCACAGCCGTTGACGGTCGCATGCACTTTTTTGACCTGAATGGCAACTGGGTGAAAACCATTAAACTAAAATATATGCCGCTCGGAACAATGCCTATGAAAGGTGGCAAAATAGCTATTATCGGCCATGTACCCTGTGGGAACGGATCAAAACAAATTGTTTCGCTCTTGAATTATGCTGATGGGAAAGAGAAAATTATCAGTTCTACCTTTGAACTTTATGCCAGTTCCGACGAAAAAATGATTAAAATTAATCCCTATTTTTATAAAGATAAGGATGGGAAAGAGCAACACATTGGGAATTGGATAGGTTGTAGTTTGCCATTTTCGCACCCATCGTATTTCAGGATACGGTTTGCAACCAATAGTGCCGGAAATCTGATTGCCGCTTATCCTTCTACCGGCGAAATTGCTGTTTTTGATAATTCAGGGAAGAAATTACGACAGTTTAAAGCAGATTTAAAACCGGAAGTTATTACCAGTGAAGATAGGGAAGAGTATTATCAAAATGCCGCCAAAAGCCTAAAGAAACTAGAAGATGATGTGGCTAAAATGACTAAGGATAAAGAGTATTGGGATAGTTATTTGGCGCAATATAAACAGCAATTGGAAAAATTCCGAGACCCGGTAAATTATCCTGCCAACTTGCCCTATTTCTCCGAAATGATGGTGGATTCCGAAAACAACATCCTGCTTTTCCGATTTACTCGCGAGGAAGGTTCTAATAAATTTGATGTGTATACTTACAATAGCACCGGTGCAAAAATAGCTACCACGAGCTTTGTTGCCGATAAATATGATTTGAAAATTAATCCCTCTGTTTTGAGGTTTCACAATGGAAGCATTTACAGTGTTTTAAAAGTAAAAAATGCAGTCGGTAACCCATTGCGGTTGGTGAAGTTTAATTTGCAAAAGAACTGATAAAGGGGGTGCTCAATAAGAGTTTTTTTGAACGCAAATTACGCAAATAGCACAAATTTCCACAAATGTTTTTTTTTGCAAGTTTAACTATATCAGTAGTTTATATTTTGTGTTGATTTGCGATTTTTGCGTAATTGCGTTCTTTTTTTCTTTTTGGACGCCCTCTATAACTTTTAAAAAACTACAAACTCATATATTCCCACAGAGTTTTTCTCGCTGAGTTGATATTGTAACCGCACGCTTTTAGTGCTTACCGATTCAAATTCCACTTTATTGTAAGCATCTTTTGTTGTTTGGTATTCTGCTTTTGGTTTTACGTCGAGCCAGTTTCCATTGTCGTCGAGGTATTGTACTTTCCATGATGCAGGAATGCGGCAACCTCCCCAGGGACCATCATCGTACCAATAAACCTTAGCCGATGAAACTGTTTCTGGTTTGTCGAACTCGTACGCAATCCATTCCTGCGAATTATTCTTTGGCCAAAGTGAGAAAAACGGGCATTTGCCGTCATTCGAATTTTCGGGTTCATAACCATCGTTTACACATTTCAGCGTTTTATTGGTAATGGAAGAAGTCACTTTGGCTTTGCTGCTAATGGTTGGAGGCGTTGCCGGACGAGCCGATGCTGCGGTGCGGGGAATCCACACGGCCATTTCACCTGCACCACGATTGGCCCAGGCGTAGTAAGGAATGGCGGTAAGTGTTTTTTCTTTTTCAATAATTTCGCCTTTTTCGTTGCGTTCGGCACTTTTACCGTTGGCTTCCAATGTCATTACTCCGTTCAATTCCAAGGGTTTGAAAGTGTTGGTAATGGCTGCATTGTCATTTAAAACTGAGCTTAAAACTTTGTCTTGATTATCCGGCCATTCCAGGCAATACACAATCGGACCACGCTCCAATGACACTTTGTCTTTGTCATCCTTCACATTTTCGTTTGCAAATAAGCGTTTTACGTCCATTGGGAACGAAACAACAATTTTAGTTCCTTTTGCCCAGTTGTCGGTCAGTTCAATATAACCGTTTGCATTGATGCTGAAATTGGTTCCTTTTCCGTTGATTTTTAGCGTCACCGATTGTTTCCCCTTTGAAACATATCCGTATAAATCGCTCGGCACTGGGCGGTTGATAGCCCATCCCGGAACACGTATCAGCAACGTGAATTGTTGTTTTTTCGTTGGATTAAGCTCTATAGACACGTTACCTTTCCATGGATATCCGGTTTTTTGTTTGATACCGATTTTATTCTTATTGAGCTGAATGTTCGTTTCGCTTTCCATAAAGAGATTCACATAGATCTTGTCATCCTTATGCGCATAAATATAGCCAGGAACGGACGGAATAAATCGACAGATATTGCTTGGACAGCAAGCACAACCAAACCATTTACTGCGTGAATGTTGTCCAACAGATTCCAATGGATTAGGATAGAAGAAGTGGTCGCCCGAGAGGCTAACGCCGGAAAGTACACCGTTGTAAAGCGTACGTTCAAGCACATCGTAGTACTTTGATTCACCATGTAGCAAGAAGAGGCGATAGTTCCAATACACGTTGGCAATGGCAGCACAGGTTTCGCAATAAGCCGACATATTGGGCAATTCATAATTTGCTCCGAAAGCTTCGCCTTGACCAGTTGCACCGATTCCGCCTGTGATATAGAGTTTTTTGCCTACCACATTTTCCCATATTTTATCAATGGCGTGAATATAAGCATCGTTTCCAGTAAGTGCAGCCACATCGGCCATGCCCGAATACATATAACCTGCCCGAACGGCATGACCGACAGCTTCGTCCTGGTCGATAACGGGTTTATGGTTTTGGGAATACTGACCATTAGGATTTTTACCTCTTAAATCAAGGAAGTATTTTGCCAGGTCGAGGTATTCTTTTTTTCCGGTTATGCGATACATTTTGGCCAATCCCATTTCCACAATTTGATGGCCCGGTTCGAATGCAAGTTTACCGGGACCAAACTCACGCACTAATAAATCGGCGTTTTTGATGGCAATGTCCAACAACGTTCTTTTGCCTGTAGCCAGATAATGCGCCACGGCTGATTCGTATAAATGTCCGCAATCGTACAATTCATGGCTCAAATCAGGGTCTTTTTCCCACCGTTTTTTGCCTACCCAAGCATGCATTTTCTTTGGGTCTGCAGCTGTTCTGGCTGTGTATAAATAACCATCCGGTTCTTGCGCTTTGCCAATATAATAAATCAAGGTATCCATTTTGGCCTCTAATTCTTTGTTGGGACTCATTTGAATGGAATACGATGCGCCTTCGATAATTTTATAAATATCGGTGTCGTCAAAAGGAAATTCAGTGTTGAAATAACCAGGAATCAGATGTGCGGCTTTTTTGAAATTATCCACACGTCCGGTTATGTAACATTGTTCTAATGCAATGGGAATGGTAACTTCCTGATTGAGTTTCATGCGTGGATACCAAAATGTATCCGTCACTTTCACCGAATTAAATGATACCGGTTGTATCGGATAATCATTTTTAATGGTTGCTTTTTGCTGTCCGCTTCCCATGGCGGTCATTGCCGGAATGAAAATGAGCAGAAGGAGTGATTTGTAAGTTCTCATATTGTGTTTAATGTATTTTTACGGATTAACTTTCCATTCAATAATGCCACCGGAGTAGGCCTTGTCGCGGGTTTCTACCAGTTGTGGTCCACTTTCGGTCGGTTTTGTAGTTGCTTTGTCTTTTTGCAATGAAGCTACTATTTTCAACCCGGTTGTTTTTATGGTTTTAAATGTTAGTTTGTTGTATTTGTCGAGCTCAGTTCCGTAGTCCGAAGTTGCTTCTACTTCTTTCCAGACTTCGCCTAATTTGTAAAATAGCTTCCAGCTTGCGGGAGCTTTGTATGATACATCGTAATGGTCGAATGCTAACCAGTAAATTTCCACGCTTGAAACTTGTTCTTCTTTGTCGAATGCATACGCCACTTCTTCGTCGGTTCCGGCTTTGAGCCACCAATAATGATAAGGCGTGTTGATGTCGGCCGACGATGTTGGTTCAAACTGGTCGTTGAGTCCCCAACCTCCGATTTGTTGTGCTCGTGAGGCAATGGTAGGTTGTGGTTTTACGATGGCTTGTGTAGTGCTTTCTGGCGTCCAAACCACCCATTGGCTGTTGCCGCGATTGTTCCAGGTAGAGTAGGGGATGGCGCGGAATGTCGATTGGCTTTGTTTCAATTGTCCGCTTGCCGAATCACGTTCGGTGATTGTGCAATTACCGTCCAACACTTCTACGCCATTCAGCAAATCTTTTTCGAAATGCGATTGAATGGGTGTGTTTTTTTGAATGGATATATTGAAAACAAAAGGATTTTCCCGATCGACACCTTCGATGCCGTACACAATTGGACCGCGTTCCATAGCCAGCAATCCTTTATCGTATTGAACCTGCGCATTTGCCTGAACCCGCCGAACGGGCATATCAAAATGGAGGAAGATTTTATCGCCCGATTTCCAGTTGCGGTTGATAACGCAATAGCCGGAAGACGAAATTGTGGTTACGGCTTTGCCATTGACCAACATCTTTACTTGTGGAGTAAGTCCATCGGCATAGGCGTACAAATCTGTTGGAACGGGTTTGTTTCTGGCCCAACCCGGAATGCGGAGGTTTAAGGTAAACGCACCTTGTTTTGCAGGATTGACGGTGATTTCCACATCTCCATTCCATGGATAGTCTGTTTTTTGAGTCAACTCAACATCATTGTTTGACAGTTTTAAATGGCTATTGCCAGCGACATACAGATTGACATAAGCTAAATTTTTATCAACCGCATACACATAGCCGGGAACTGAAGCCATAAAGCGGGTAATGTTTCCGGGGCAACAGGCGCAACCAAACCAGGGAGCACGCGCATTTCCACCATCTGAAGCCAGCGGGTTGTCGTAGAAAAATTTATCGCCACTGAGCGAAACACCCGAAATGACGCCGTTGTAAAGAGCGCGCTCTAACACGTCAATGTATTTGGCATCGCCGGTTGCCAGAAACATGCGTTCGTTCCAATACACATTAGCAATGGAAGCGCATGTTTCACAATAATTGTTGAAATTGTTTAGTTCGTAGTTGGGACCAAAGCCTTCGCCCTGAGCGCGCGACCCGATGCCACCCGTGAGGTACAATTTTTTGCCGGCCATATTTTCCCAGATGCGATTTACAGCGGCAAACAGTTGTTCGTCTTGTTGAAGTGCAGCCACATCGGTAACGCCCGAGAACAAATAGCCGGCTCGCACGGCATGACCTACAATCTCATCTTGTTGTAAAATAGGTTTATGATCCTGACTGTACGGACTTAGTTTGTGTCCGTTGGTTCCTCGTCCGGCTTCGTCGATAAAATAGTGGGCGGTTTCTAAGTATTTTTTGTTGTGAGTGATTTTATACAGTTTCACCAATGCCATTTCCACGATTGGATGACCTGAAGGCACGTGTTTCTGACCTTCGTTTGGACCAAAAATGGTGCATACCAAATCGGCATTTTTCAATGCAACATTCAATAAGGTTCGTTTGCCCGTTGCCTGAAAATGGGCTACGGCAGCTTCGTATAAATGCCCTGAATTATAGAGTTCGTGACTATTGAGTTTTTCCCAATGCGAATGTCCCCACCAACCCGAAAGGCGAGTGCAATTGTTTGTAACGCAGGTTGTGAGGTAGCCGTCTTTTTCCTGCGCTGCGGCAATGAGGGTAATCACGCTGTCGAGATATGCATCCAGTTTGGCATCGTATTTCACGGCCAATGAATACGAAGCGCCTTCGATAATCTTATAAGGGTCGGTATCGTCGAACGGGAAATCGCCTTTGTGCTCGCCTTTTATCAATCCGCCTGCTAACGCAAAATTATCGAAGCGTCCATTGATTTCGCATTGCCTGAAAGCTGACGGAATGGAAACCGTGCGGTTGATTTCCATGCGTGGCAACCAAAAATTATCGGAAAAATGTACGTTGGTAAAGGGAATCTGGGTTATTTGTTTAATTGGCGGTTGGGATGCATAAAGAGTTGCGCTCAGGAAAATCAGCAACAAGGTGCAGTAATAAGCTATTATTCTTTTTGTCATTTATGATACCGATTAAAAATCTAACAAAGATAGAAATTCACTTTATGATTAAGTAGGATTTTTTCGCAATATAAGTGGAGAAAATATTCAACAAAAGTGGGAGTAAGATATTTTATCATGCCCCCACTTATGTAAATCTCATAAAATCTTATTTCCAAACCAACACTCCGGCAGGTGTCATTTCTTTTGTTCCAAAAATGATTTTTGAAGTTTGAGGAATATTAAGCGTAACATTCGATGATGAATAATTATTGGCAATGAAGAAACCATCGCGCCAGTTCACCATTACACCTTCGGGAAGTTCCTGAGTTTTTACACCGGCAGTTTCGTAGACTTTTTTCAATACATCTTTTTCCAGATTGCCATCGTCGGTATCGGTGCCGATATAAGTAACGGTTCCTTTGCCCAGTTTGCGGTGGATAACGGTTGCTTTCCCGGCATAGAACTGGTCGGCAAATGTTGCCCAAACTTCACTTCCGGCAGCCGGTTCCAGCATATCGCCCCAATTGTTCCAACTATATTCTTTGCCCCCAAAGCTAACTTTCGCCATTTTGGTTTTGCTCAACATATCGTTCATAACTATTTTTCCACCAATCAGGTTGCTGATAGAATTAGCCCAGGCAGCTTCAGGGAAATGCCCATTGCGGTCTTTCAGTCCGGTGCGCACCGAAATAATCAGGTTCCCACCGTTTTCGGCATATTTAGTCCATTTATCTACCAACGCTTTATCTGCCATTTGATAAGCTGCCAACACCACAAACGGATAAGCTGATAAATCTTTCGATTCACTTACAATTTCAACCGGAGCTGTCAGTAATTTCAGACAATTGTAGTATTTCTCAATGTGATTGCGTTCGTTCCATTGGTACGTTTGTGGCTGAATGGTTGTTTCCCACACATTGTCCACGTTATACACCATGGCCACTTTGCGCGCTGCATATTCTTTTGGCATAGTTGTATTTGGAACGTATTGTTTGCGCAACTCGCGAATTTCGCTCATAAACTGGCTGTATTGCAGTCCGCCAGTCAGTGGAGTTACACCATCGGTTCCCAACATGCCGTAGTGGAATTGCTCACCACCATAAATTGGTTGGCGGAAGCGATACGAACAAATAAAGTCCAATCCACCTGCAAAGGCATTCCACAACCACATCCGCACGGCTCCGGGGTAGGGTTGAGGGTTATAACTTCCCCAGTTCACTTGCCCGGGTTGAAGTTCCATAACGCCTGTTACGCCTTTCAATGATCGGAAAAAATCGTTGGCAAAAGAGATGCGCCATGGGTCGCCCAAGCGGAAGCCCTGATCGCCCACACCATCGGTATAGCCGGCTACAGGATACATGGTGTAGCTGATAAAATCCAAATCGGTACTTCTCCATGGGTCAACATCCGTATGTCCATGCATGAAGTTAGTGGTTACAAATTGCGATTTTGCCACATTATCTTTCAATGTCTTACATTGCAACGAAATAAACATGGCACATTCGTCGGCATTAAAGCGTTTCATGTCCAATAAAGAAGTCGGACTTGCAATGCCTGAAATCAAACGACCTTCGTTAGGCAGTTCAATTTGTTCAAAATCGGAATAAACACCCGACCAAAAGGCTGTTCCCCATGCGCTGTTCAACGCCTCGATGGTTGTGTATTTCTTTTTCAGCCACGCGCGGAAACTGGCTTGTGCTGCCGGATTGTAATCCAGCGTTCCGTAATGCGAAGGTTCGTTGTCAATTTGCCAGCCCCAGATATTTTTGTTGTTAGCAAAATGTTTGGCCATAGCTTCCACCATTTTTTTGCTAAGTTCCTGATATTTTGGACTCGACCACGAGAAATGTTCGCGCGTTCCGTGTTGGGCTGTTTGACCGTTTGGCAATACAACTAATACTTCAGGATATTTCTTGGTGAGCCAAACGGGTGGAGTAGCCACTGGGGTACACATAATCACTTTCAGGTTGTATTTTCCAGCCAGTTCCACCGCTTTGTCAATCCACTTGAAGTCGTAATTACCTTCGCTGGGCTCCAGTTGTGCCCAGGCAAACTCGGCCATGTGGGTGAATTCAAAACCCATTTCGGACATTTTCTTGAAATCACGGTCCCATTGGTCGGGATTCCATGCTTCGGGATAATAATACACTCCGGTTTCAACTAATTTTTCCGGTTTAAAAAACTGTTTTTGAGCAGAAGCAAACGTACTGCCAAGCAGAATGGCGGCAATCAATAAGCGTGTTTTCATGTTTAAATATTTTGATTATTCAGTCTGCAAATATACAGAAATAGATTTGCAAGAATGTATAAATATAATTCAATTACGTGCAAAATATAGTATTGATTTCATTATAAGAAGAAAATATATTTTATAGATACCTATAGAAACAAAATAGGCATTGCAGCACTTCAACACCTACCTTTCATCTCTAATTGCTAATCAATTCTATTTTTGTAATAGAATGTGTTGAGTATTCACAGAACCATCTGCAAATACGTTAAACCATTTTCAAGATTCTGTATGAAATGTAAATATGATGAAAGTCCAACAGCAGGGACTTTGTTTGATAAATGTAAATTTCCATTACTACAAAAGCTGCCGACCGAATTGGTTTTTACCTTCAGCCCGAAGGTCCAAGTTGGCCAAATCACAGTACTCAATTGGGTCGCAGTTTGCCTATTGACAAGTACTTGATGGACGAAACAAAACGTATGACACGCGAATATGGAAACTATCCTTCGTTTACTTTTATGGCTAGTGGCAACGAACCGCGTGGTGCTTGGGTGCCATGGGTTAGTAAGTTTGTCGATTACTGGAAAGCTACCGATTCCCGCCGTGTTTATACGGGCGCTTCCGTTGGTCAGGGATGGGCATGGCAACCAAAGAGTCAGTATCATGTAAAAGCGGGTGTGCGTGGTTTGTCGTGGAATAATAGCCAACCTGAAACCATGTCCGACTACCGTTCGAAAATTGATACCATTAAGCAACCCTATGTTTCGCACGAAACCGGTCAGTGGTGTGCGTTCCCAAATTTTGATGAAATAAAAAAATATACCGGTGTTACACGTGCCAAGAACTTCGAGTTGTTTCAGGAAGATTTGGCTGATAAAAAAATACAATATGGAAAGGATGTTGTGCAACATTATAGTCCGGTTTTCTGGAATACCTCGTGGTTTAAGATGTGTCCACCACATACTACTGGGTTGCGTATTGATAATTTACATCCGGTATTCAATGATTTTGTAACCGAAAATTGGGGCAATATGCAATGGTGGGAACTTGCCAACCGCACTCAAATTATGTTGCTAACCGACTTTCCAAAAGGTTTTCAACCAATCGTGCAGCCAATTGATACATGGTTTGTAAATCGTAAGTTAGGTTTGCTTTACGAAGCCAAGGTGGGTAAAGGTAAATTGATAATGACTTCAATTGATTTGACCACTAATTTGGAAGAACGCCCTGTTGCTGAATGTTTATTCCGCTCAATCATTAACTACATGAAGTCCGACAAATTTGAACCGGCTTTCACTGTTGATTCAAAAACGGTTTCTGATTTGTTTACTAAAACGGCTGCTCCTTTTAATACGTATACTAAAAGTAGTCCTGACGAATTGAAAAAAGACGTAAAATAAATCTTGGGATTACATGTTTCAATACAAAGCGCTAATCGATTCGTTCGGTTTGCACTTTTTTTTTGAAATATTTTTCAAAAAAGTTTGTTTGTTTGATTTTCTCTAATAACTTTGCATTTCAAAGTACTTTTATTAATTATTTGTGAAATGGAAAAGCAATTAGAAGATTTAAAAGCTATACGTGAGATGATGGAAAAATCATCTAAGTTTTTGTCGTTGAGTGGTTTGTCGGGAGTAATGGCAGGTATTACCGCTATTGCCGGAGCTTCGGTTGCTTATTTCTATATACTCGGACAATCGAGAGCTGTGGCTGTGCCGATGCTATTGATTGATGCTTTTCTGACATTAGTGATTTCTATCGGTTTTGGAATTTTGTTTTCGGCTCGTAAGGCTAAAAAGCGTAAGCTTAAACTTATAAATTCAGTTACTCTGAAAATAGCTTATAATCTTGCTATTCCTTTGGCGACTGGAGGCATACTTTCAATAATAATGATCTATCGCGGACAAATTGAACTTGTTGCGGCTATAACCCTTATTTTCTATGGACTTGGATTAATTAACGCGTCAAAGTATACCCTTGACGAAATTCATTATCTCGGAATAACTGAAATAATTCTAGGAATTGGAGCTGCTTTGTTTCTTTATCATGGTATCATTTTTTGGACCATTGGTTTTGGTTTGTGCCATATCATTTATGGCTCGATTATGTATAAAAAATATGATTTGAAGTAATCTGATGGCAAATATAATCGCAAATCTGAATAAAGCCTTTGATAGTCGAATCCGTTTGGGAATTATGTCGATTTTGATGGTAAATGATTCTGTTGATTTCAACACAATGAAAGAGCTGTTGGAATTGACCGACGGCAATCTGGCCAGCCATATTAAGGCTTTGGAAGGTCTGGAATATATTCAATCTAACAAGCAATTTATAGGACGAAAGCCTAATACTAAGTATTTGATTACTGAACTCGGACGTCAAAGTTTTCAGGAGCATTTGAATGCTTTGGAAAATCTGATAAGATAATTTTTTTTGCAACTTAACTTTGAAATTCAAAGTACTTTTGATGTATTAATAAACAAATCAAAATCAAATTAACTTTATGGAAACAAACATGGAAAAGGTTGAAAAATTCAGCCAGTCGATTACATTAAAAGCTATGATTATTGGCTTTATGACATTGTTGATGCTCATTCCTGGTGCAATGATTCAGAGCCTGATTCAGGAACGGCAAGAACGAAGTAAGCAAACAATTGAAAAAATTAACGCAAAATGGAGTAATGCACAAACGATTAATGGACCTGTTTTGGAAATTCCCTATAATATAGTTAGAACCGATGAAAAGAAAAATGTGATTACCGAGCATCATACTTTTAATCTGGTTCCTGAACAGCTGCTTATCAATGCCAGATTGATACCGGAAGAAAGGCATTATGGCATTTATAAATCAATTTTGTACAAAAGTGAATTAGCAATTTCGGGACATTTTGCAAAGATTGATTCACTGCTGCCTGTTGGCGCCATTGTTCAATGGAAAGAAGCTACTATCCGCATTGGTGTTTCAGATTTACGGGGAATGACCAATAACCTTGATTTTATTCTCAATGCAACTCACTTTACAGCCGAAGCGGGTGGAGGTAAGGACCTGATTGGACAAGGCTTGGTGATTTCGCTTAAGAACACCGATTTACTGCAGCAAGGAAAAGCTCTGGCTTTTAATTGTAACTTGAAGTTGAACGGTAGCAGTGATATTAATTTTATCCCCATTGGGAAAACCACTCATGTGCAAATGCATGGTGCATGGAAGTCGCCAGGGTTTATTGGTAGCTTTACGCCCGAATATAGTCTCAATGAAGCCGGATTTAATGCGAAGTGGAACATACTTCACTTTAACCGCAATATCCCCGAATCGTGGACGGATAGCGATGTTCAGTCGGTTAATGATACATCCTTTGGTGTGAATTTGGTAGATACCGTTGACCAGTATCAGCAAAATATGCGTTCGGCAAAATATGCACTTATGTTTATTGCATTGACCTTCGTTGTTTTCTTTTTTGTGGAAGTGCTTACCCGCAAGAAAATTCACCCAATACAGTACTTGTTGGTTGGTATCGCACTTATTTTGTTTTATAGTTTGTTGCTTTCAATTTCGGAGCAAATCAATTTTGGAGCTGCATACCTGATTGCTAGTATATCGACAATTTGCTTAATAGGTATTTATGCGCATAGTATTTTTAGAAATAAAATGCAAACGGGAATGCTTACAGCTTTTCTGGCTATCCTTTATCTCTTTTTATATGTTGTTTTGCAATTGGAAGACATAGCCTTGCTTATTGGAAGTGTTGGTTTATTTATAATTTTGGGAGTCATCATGTTTGTATCGAGAAAAATCAGCTGGTACAAAATTCCTGAAGGTAAATCCATAGAAGAATAATAAAAGAGGGTGTTTCAAATTTAATTTGAAACACCCTCTGTCACTTTAATTTAAGCTGAATTACTTGCTCACTTTCATTAGTTTTATCGGGTTTGATGTTTCATTACCTGAAATAACTTTTAAAAGGTAAACTCCATCGGGACGATCAGTCAGATTAACTTCGAATTTTTCGTTGTTTTCATTGGTTTTAGCCTGATAAACAGTTTTTCCCTGCAAATCGGTTACTATCACATCCGAAGCTATTACAGCATTATTTATATTGATCTTAAAGATACCTTTAGTTGGGTTTTGAAGAACTCCGGTTTGAATTGTGAGCGATTCAATGCCTGTACTTGGAATTATACCGATTTTTCCAGTTGTATACAGTTCAGATGTGTTCCATTGAAGTCCTGCATCAAGTACCGGCAAATTAATTGTTGCAAATGTACCTGTAATTGTTCCTGCAGTAAATAGCTGATAAACTGCTCCACTTACCAATGTGCCTGAAAACAGCGATACGTCGAGCGTTCCACCACAAGTCAGCGTTCCGGTAACAGCTAGTTTATCACAAGTGGTTGTTCCACCAGTAACCTGCATATTTAATGAACCAGTAGCATTTAATGTAAGGTTTCCACCAAAGCTTATCGTGCCTATTGAAGTATTTCCCGGAATTGTAATCGAGTTGCTTCCCATTGATGCTGTGCCTGTAATAGTTCCCGTTCCTTTAAGTGTTCCGGTGTTCGATAATAATCCACTCACTGTTCCGGCTAAAGTGGCTGTACCACCTGACGAAATGATTAGTGCGCCACCCTGAGTTCCTAAGAGGTTATATGTTCCTCCGTTTGAAACAGTAACTGTGCCACCTGATATACTCCCAGAAACAGACAGCGTTCCTGAACTTACTGTAGTTGATCCGGTGTAAGTGTTTGCCCCGCTCAAAATACAAAGTCCGGTTCCGACTTTCTTTACAGTACTTGAACCTGAAATAATACCTGAGAAAGTTGAATTTACGTTATTATTACCTACTTCAAGTCCGGCATTGTAGAATGTTCCAGTTCCACCAAGTGATCCAATTTTTATAGTAGTTGTTCCATTGTCGGAAGTACCGTTTTTGTAACACATAATTACACTTGTTCCAATGTTTACGCTTGCATTCGGGAAGCCATTGCTGTTATTCACGATAAAGTGGTTTTCGTAGGTCGAATTTGCTGAATTTGCAGTTAAATTCAATGTGCCTGCAAAAGCTGACCAGTTTCCATTAATATAGGCGCGAATATAATCAGTACTCCATGTAAGTGTTCCATCACCGGTTAGTGCTCCGTTGTATTCACAGCGAGCACCTGCAACAACTGTAGCTGTACAGCCTGCGGGTACGTCAATAGCGTGGCTGCTGGTGAGATAAGCTCCAATACTATTTTCAGTGTCGAGCGTACCTCCCATAAGAGTTATTTTTTTACCAACACCATAACCTACCGATGCATCAGAATTTAATCGGATTGTTCCGGTTTTCAAAACAGTTTCGTTTAAAGTGCTATTGTTAGCTCCAATATACAATGTAGCAGTACCTAGTTTAGTTAGTTTAGTGCCGGTAATGGTTCCGTTCCAGTAGATTGCAGCAGGTACATTAATCAATCCACCTGCAGTGCCGGAAACAGTCATTCCGCGACTTGTAATTTCGTTAGCAGTAGTAACTTGAACAATGGCACTGTCTTTCACTTCAAAATATGCCGGATTGGTTATGTTAGGACCAATACCACCATTGTTAGTTGCTGATGGTGCATATTTCATTGTCAGTGTTCCTGCATCAACAGTTGTTTTTCCTGTGAAATTATTTCTGTTGTTAATTGTTAGTCCTCCAATGTTGGTTTTATATAATTGCATTCCACCGATGATTGATCCTGTACCATTGATTGAATATGAAAGTGCTGAGTTAACTTCCATGTAGGAGGCACCCACATTATCCACTATAATTATGGTTTTATTAGTAGCTGAGGTGTCAAAATAAACGCTATCGTTGCTTACAAATATATCGGCAAAGCCATTGTTGCTCCAATTGGCCGTTTTGGCAATATTCCAGTTACCATCGGTTTTCCCGGTCCATGTAACACTTCCCGCAGCACGAGTTCCTTTTACTACGAGATATAAATTTTTAGTGGCTGTCTCGTAAGTCAGTTCAACAGATTTACCACCTGTTCCCTGAATTTTCAGTGTAGATAATGTCCCTGAAATTGTGTTTACTTTCCCAAGAAGGTATTTACCAACTGAAATAGAATCAGCAACTTCATTAATCAATATAATTGCTCCTGAACCAATTTGTAATGTCCCGTTTATGTAAAGGAAATCATTTTTAGCTGTCGAACCTCCAACTTTACCTGTGGTTGTCTGCACATTAGGATTGTCGGATAAGTCGTAAATTAATTTGGCACCGGCAACTAAATTTACATTCCCATTAACGGTCATAGTGTCTGCAACCTCCATACCTCCGGGGTAAATTCCGGCATTGTATTCTGTTGTCAGGTTATTTCCAAGGGTTACTTTTCCTCCAAAATTAGCATGACGACGAACAATTACCGGTGAATTTATTAAATTTCCATTCATTGTCATATCGCCTTCCCAAATGTCAGTTGTCCCCGAATAAGTATGCGTTCCGGTTAAGGTAACTGAGCCATCGCCCATTTTATCAAAATGCATAGCTCCTAATAACGAACCAGCTCCGCTGAAACTATAATTTGATGAGCCGGAAACAGTCATAACATCTGGGCTTAACATTTCATAAATGTCAACGTTCATGTTTGTTGAATGTGTGTCAAACAAAACACTTTTCCCATTTACATATGCCGTTGGAGTGCTTGTTTCTGCAATTAACCCTACAGCATCGTCACCACTCATGAAATTGGTTGCACTGAAATCCCATTTTGAAGTTGTCCCTTTCCAAACTAATTTACCGTTTGTTGATTTTGGTGGAATAGGAGTAGGAAAATCACTTCCGAGATAAAAGCTGGTATGAGGTGGTTGGTTGTAACCACACATTTGCCAACAAATAGCCTGACGGTATTGATGGTCGGCCATTAATGAGTAGATACGATTGGTAGTCGGTATTGGTGAAGTGTAAATTCGCAACGCCAAACTGTCGGTTTTCCACCAAACTTCTTCTTCGCGCCAGTCACCAATTAAATCTGCTTGTAAACAAGGAGTTCCTTTGGTGTAATTACATGAATATGCATCAGCAATTAACAACGAGGATATATTTCCGTAACCGTTGAATTTAGTTATCTGTCCGTATCCTACACCTGTGCCAGTTGAAAAACCGTTATGATCACATAATTCCTGCAATAAATCACCATCCCAATAAACTGCGTAGTTCTCTGATAATCCAAAATTTGACAAATCTGTTCTGTCTGTGGCAGAAAGTCCAACGCCTCCTCCCCAGCATTCAGCACCTCTATAAGAATCGGATATATTTGCCACGCAACAACGACCGCAATCGCTTGGTGTTACGTGACGATATAAAATCTGCCCTGTTTTTCCATCTCTAAGGTTTGTGCCTGGATTTGCTTCGTTAGCAGCAAAAACTTCGATTCCCTTGCGATATGGATCAAAATCACCTACGTGCAAGGCATCACCATGACCAAGTCCTGTAGAATAAAGCCCGGTTCCGTTATGGTCTACGCACATTGATCCCCATACAATTTCGTCTTTTCCATCTCCATCTGTGTCTGCAATGCTATAGTTGTGGTTTCCCTGATAAGCATAGGCTGCCCAAGCACCTGAGCTTTCCCACGACCAACGTGGTACAAGTTTCTTATTGACAACATCATAGGTGCGCATTTTTGTTTGAGTATATATACCACGTCCAATAAATAGGCTAGGGTGCATTCCATCTAAATAAGGTGCGCCAAAGAAAAATTTATTGGCACGGTGACCATATCCATCGCCCCAGTCGCTCGAGTTTCCACGAGCAATAAAATTTGTCCAATCGAGTTCTTTGCCAGTTACACCGTCTATTAATGAAAGGTATTCAGGACCAGCATTCATAAAACCATCTCCGCCAATTGAATAACGATAATTTGTAAGTCCATCGCCATCGCGATCACCTACCGAAGTTCCATTTTGATTGTTTTTGTCTAATCCGAAAATAGTAGCATCCGAAGATCGCATGAAAACCTCAGCTTTACCATCTCCATCGAAATCAAATGCTGCAATATTAATTTCTACATCCATGGTGATGTTTGGACCCACATCGATGGCCCACATAAAGGTTCCGTCGAGCTTATAGGCTTCGAAATATGTGTATTTGGTGTTTTCTACCGACCAGTCGTGGTTCATACGTTTGATAATGATTTCGTATTGACCATCACCATCTAAGTCGGCTGCAGTAGCATCATTGAGGTAGTAGCCGGTTTTTCCCAATGATTTGATGTCACGCATTGGAATTTCGATAAACCCTTTGGTATTAACTGTTGCAGCAGTTGATTGAGCCGCTTCAATTCCATTTTTTACGCTGGAAACGGTGTATTTGGAAGTAAGTGTTCCCGCTGCATCTAAATAATTAGAAGCTCCTGAGGTGGTGGTTGTGTTGATTAAAGTGCCGTCACGATACACTTTGTAGTAGGTATTATACCATTCGTTGGCAGTAATGCGCCAGTTAATGTAAATCCCGTTGGAGATTTTTTGAGCGACAACGCTTCTGTCTAGCTTGTCCATTGGGCGCTGTGCCGATAGTTGATTGAAGCTTAGAAGCAGAACAAGGGCGAACCCAGAGAGTCTGAATTTGTGATTATTTTTCATGATTGAATGATGGTGTGACTAAACCATTGTGTGAAAATTTAGTCAGATATTTGTATATTGATTAACGGTACGAATAAACAATAAAAAATGACGTGAACAAATGGAGTTATGTACCTTGAAATGGAAAATAGTGCGTCAAAAAAATCAAATTGGTTCACAAAAAGGTTTTTGGTATGTAACTATGTATTTTTTTTAATGCAATAGTACATTTCTCTATTCGTAAAGTTATTTTTAATTCGGAAATTTGTACACTGTATAAGTATACAAATATAAATGTCGAGAGTAGAAATATGTGTTAATATTCAGTGACGGCGACTCAACAAATTTTTAGTCCGATCAAAATAAAATAAGTAATTGACAAATGAAAACACGTAAATTAAGTTTTATTGCTGTAGCCTTGCTTTCGATTGCAATATCAGCAAGTGCGCAAAATGTTGAAAAAAAACCAGTACAACAGCCAACTTCAAAAATTACTGGTGAGGATTTGTTGGGAATTAAATCGGGTGCTGATCCAGCGAAATCACTTCGGGGAAAAACTCCGGGAAGTAGTCGCAAAAAAGGTCGTCCTGTGGTATTTTTAATTGGTGATTCTACCATGAAAAATGGAAAGGATGACGGCAGTAATAAGCAATGGGGTTGGGGGCATTTTTTTTGGGAAAGTTGCGATACAACCAAAGTTTCAGTCGAAAATCATGCTCTTGGTGGACGCAGTAGTCGTACATATATTACCGAAGGACTTTGGGGTAAAGTGTTGGGTGGCGTACAAAAAGGCGACTATGTCATTATTCAGTTCGGACATAATGATGCTGGTTCTTACAATATTGGTAGAGCGCGTGCTTCTATTCCGGGAAATTCAGATAAAGATACAACCGTTGTTATGGAGTCAACCGGAAAACCGGAAACTATTCATACTTTTGGATGGTATATGCGTAAATATGCTCAGGATGTAAAGGCAAAAGGTGCAACACCGATTTTACTTTCACATATTCCTCGTAATATGTACACCTCCAAAGATAGTGTGGCAGTAATTCGGAATGATAAAAGCTTTGGAGCCTGGACTAAAGAAGCTGCAAAAATTGAAAAAGTACCTTATATTGATGCCAATAAGCTTATTGCTGATAAATTGGATAAATTGGGAAAAGATTCAATACCAAAATTGTATTACGGCGACCATACACATACTGCATTGGCAGGTGCACTACTCAATGCAAATACAGTTGCTGAAGGTATCAAAGCTTCAGCTGATAAACAACTGAAGCAACTGAGAAAGGCAATTAAGTAACAGTAATCTTTTGAATAACTTTTCCAAAGTTTTATGTTTGATTGATGAAAAAATACAGATGTTCTTAAGATGAAAAAATCAATTTTATTCTTATCGCTAATAGCAGCATTTTCAGGCAAGGCTCAGCAAGTAGTCAATACGCCCGAAAAAATCAACGACTCCAATACGCCGCTTCACCTGATGAAACCGGATTACAAAACACCTTACGGTATTGCCAAAGTGGAGGACGTAAAAGCCACGATGGATCGTGTGTTGATTTTTCTTGAAAAAGCCACTCCAACCAAAGTTATCAACAAAGATACCAAGGTGGAAATAACCGATTACAGCAAGATTGACAAAAACTCATTGTTGGAACGTGGACAGTTTCGCTTGGCCAGTTACGAATGGGGCGTGACTTATGCGGCCATGTTGCTTGATGCAGAAACAACAGGCGATTCCCGTTACACAAAATACGTTACCGACCGTTTCAAGTTTTTGAGCAATGTAGCTCCATACTTTGAGAAACTTCGTAAAGAAGGGATTGTTGATCCGCAAATGCGTCAGGTTTTGCATCCTGAAGCGCTGGACGATGCCGGTGCTGTTTGTTCGGCTATGATTAAAGCGCAGGTTGCGGGATTAAAATGTAACAACCGTGCGATGATTGACAATTACATGGATTACATCATGAACAAAGAATATCGGTTGGCAGATGGAATTTTTGCCCGTAACCGTCCGCAACACAATACTGTTTGGCTCGACGATATGTTTATGGCCATTCCTGCTATTGCCAACATGGGCAAACTTACCGGCGACACGAAATATTACGACAAAGCGGTGAAACAAATCATGCTTTTCAAACAACGCATGTGGGTGCCCGAGAAAAAACTTTTCCGACATGGTTGGGTGGAAGAAATGAGCGATCATCCGGCTTTTCATTGGGGACGTGCCAACGGTTGGGCTATCCTGACCATGACTGAAGTGCTAGATGTGTTGCCACAAAACTACAAAGGGCGTGACGAGATTTTACAACTTTTTCAGGAACATGTGCGCGGATTGGCGGCTTTGCAATCGGGCGAAGGTTTTTGGCATCAGTTATTGGACAAAAATGACTCTTATCTGGAGACTTCGGCAACCGCTATTTATACCTATTGCATTGCTCACGCCGTCAACAAAGGTTGGATTGATCCATTGGCTTACGGCCCGGTGGCTATGCTGGGTTGGCATGCTGTTTCTACTCAGGTTAACTCTGCCGGCGAAGTTGACGGAACTTGTGTCGGCACAGGCATGGGATTCGATGCGGCATACTATTATTACCGTCCGGTACATAAATATGCAGCGCATGGTTACGGACCTGTTTTATTAGCCGGAGGCGAAATAATTCGGTTATTGAAAAATACCCATCCAAAAATGAACGATAGCGCTGTGCAGTTTTATTTGGAAGAACAAAAAACGGATGAACCTATATTTAAGGTGAAGTAAGAGACCCCTAAATCCCCTAAAGGGGACTTTAAAGAACTCAGTTTATAGAAGAAATAACAATTCAATACTAACTTTTCTTATTCCCATTTAGGGGTTAGGGGTAATACTTAAACTACAATGACACGTTCTGCTTTTAAAATGTTTCTGAAACCGGGCTGCGAAGCCGAGTACGAAAAACGCCACAACGAAATATGGCCTGAACTTTCCAAATTATTGAAAGACGCCGGTGTGTACGATTACTCTATCTTTTGGGATAAAGAAACCAATATCCTTTTTGCAGTACAGAAAAGTAGCGGCGAAGGTGGCTCACAAGACTTAGGTTCTACCGAGATCGTTCAAAAATGGTGGGCCTATATGGCCGATATAATGGAAACTAATCCTGATAATTCACCCATATCAATACAATTGCCGGAAATATTTTATATGGAGTAATTTGCGCAAAGAGCGATATTTCCTTCCTTCGTGATATTTTAAAATTTAAAAATGAAAAAAAACATTTCTCTTCTACTGTTTTCTCTGATTATAAAGACCTCTCTTTTTGCTGATGTAAAACCAGTTGCCCTGTTTTGCGAACATGTGGTATTGCAACGTGGCGTTGAAATACCTGTTTGGGGAAAAGCATGGCCGAAAGAATCGGTTACTGTTTCCTTGAATGGAAAAGTGGTATCAGTGAAAGCTGATGCCAATGGTGACTGGATGGTAAAACTTCCGAAACAAAAGGCCGGAGGCCCTTATAAACTGGAAATTTCCGGAGACAATATTATTGCTTACAACGACGTTTATGTTGGTGAAGTATGGCTTTGTAGTGGACAATCCAACATGGACATGACTGTGGCCAAAGAAGACCGCTACTGGTGTGGTGTAAATAATGAGGCGGAGGAAGTTGCTAATGCTAACTATCCCGAAATTCGTGTTTTCGATGTGGATTTTACCCCTTTCAACTCCCTGAAACCTGACGTTGTTGGAAAATGGGAGATTTGTTCGCCCAAAACAGTTGGGCATTTTTCGGCGGTGGCTTATTTCTTTGCCCGTGAAATTTATAAGAAACTTAATATCCCTGTGGGAATGGTTACTTCGGCATTTGGTGCGAGTACTGCAGAGACTTGGATCAGCAAAGAAGCTATGGAAGCGCATCCAAATCTGAAACCTTTGTTGGATGCTTATGCTGCAAAATGGAATAAATATGTTGCAGACAGTGCTGTGACACTTCCAAAATATCGGGATGATAGTACCAAATTTCAGGGCGACCTGGCCACGGCACAAGCTGCTGCCGGTGATGTAACTGCCAAGAAACCCAAAGCGCCTAAAAATCCTGATCCTGAACTCGACCAACATAATGTGTATGTGTGCTACAATGGTATGATTGCTCCGTTGATTCCTTATGCCATTAAAGGCGCACTCTGGTATCAGGGTGAGTCGAATGGTCCTTCTGCAACTATCTACCGTGAAATTATGGAAACACTTATTAGCGATTGGCGCACACGTTGGGCGCAGGGAAATTTTCCATTTTTGTATGTTCAACTGGCCAATTACGGAAAACCTATGACAGAACCGGTAAAACATGAAGCATTGATGACTGTTCGTGAAGCGCAAGTACAGAATTTGTCCGTTCCAAATACCGGCATGGCTGTTGCAATTGAAAATGCTGGCGATAACCCAACGAATATTCACCCGAAAAACAAACAAGCCATTGGTTATCGTCTCGGATTGATTGCACGCGCCAAAGTGTACGGCGAAAAAGTGGAATATTCAGGACCAATGTATAAAAACTACAAAGTAAAGAAGAATACTATTGTTCTGAGTTTCGACCATGTGGGCAAAGGTTTGGTAGCTAAAGATGGAAAACTAACCGGATTTGCCATTTGCGGTAAAGATATAAAATGGGTATTTGCCGATGCAGTTATCGACGGAAAGAAAGTAATTGTTTCGAGCAAAGAAGTTGAAAAACCTGTTGCAGTTCGTTATTGTTGGGGAGTAAATCCTCCGGCTAGTCTGTCGAACAAAGACGGATTGTGGACACCGAATTTCAGAACAGATAATTTTTAAATAAAAAATCAATGAAAATAATAAATCTTTTATTGTTGACAGTAGCTGTAATGCTGTTTCCTTTTTTGGTGCTTGGACAAACAAAAGAGGAAATTATAGAAAATTCCAAAATGTTTAATGAATCAGGTCAGTATGCAAGAACAGGAGATTATGATCATGCAATATTAATATTAAATAATCTTGTCAATAAAGAGTCGGATAAAACCAAAATTGCAATGTATTATAATAACATGGGATTTTGTTAACGGAAACAAAACCAAGTTAATGATGCCCTAAAATCCTTTAATTTAGAAATTTAAGTTGATCCAAATTATATAGGAAGTTATCATAATAGAGGATTTTTGTTGCCTTAAAAGATAATGCTAATGGCTTGAAAGATTATGCAGATGGATTGAAAATAGATTCTACAAATGCACAAATGTTATTGGGTAGATCATTAATATACAGAGATAATGACGAGTTGAAACTGGCGGAAAAAGATTTAGAATTGTTGGCCCTGTTTCACCTCCAATTATTTGTTCATCCATCGTTCGTCGCCATTTCGCTGGAAAAGGAAACCTAAAAGAAACACACGGTGACTACATAAAAGCCGCTCGTGAAATTGAGCTGGATACAAAAACGCTCCATATTGATATGGAGGCCAAGACACGAAAAGTGGTGGCTGAACTCGGATCGGAAAAATCAAAATTGCTCTATCTATACACCGAACCGGGTGAATATCCTAACCGCCCAACTGGTGTGCAGGATTCTACCCATTTAAATACTGCCGGTGCACGCACATTTGCCGGATTGTTTGTGGAAGAAGTAAAGAGTCACAAGCTCTCATTAAGTATAATGTTTAAATAAATGGAAAAAATAATATGATTAAACTGGTCATCTCAATAGCCTTATCTCTGGTATATATTAGCTTGAATGCTCAAATTGGTAAACGTTTTCCTTCTGAAAGAAAGGAAATCAAAGACTCGGTTACAGGAAACAAACTAATTTTTCTGACGTCGACTCCTGCTGGTGATTCCAAAATATATCAAACACACAATCAGTGGACTTCCGATGGAAAGTGGCTCATATTTCGCTCCGGCAGAGTGAAAGGTGAAGCCATGGCGGTGAATGAAAAATCAGGCGAATTGGTACAAGTGACCGAAGGAGGTTACGTTGGCATGCTGAATGTAGCACGAAAATCCATGAAACTCTATTTTATGCGAAAGCAGGAAAATGATAGTACCTCATTGGCCATCGTAGAAGTTGATTTGTCCAAACTTTTTGCCGATAGTAAAGCTCATAAATTAAAACCTGCAACAGAATATCAACGCATATGTGGAACAACTAGGCCGGAGCTCGAAGCCGGAGGCGATATGGCGTTGGATGGCAGTGAAGACTGGGTTTGGTTTCGCGTTGGAAAGGCTGAAGCAGCCAAGCATCTGGCTGCCGATGTGAAGATAGAAGAGAACTTTGGCCCACGTAAAATGGGTGCAGGACCCGCCGGTATTGCCGGAATGAACATTAAAACTGGAGAAATAAAATATGTAACTTCGGTTCCTTTTCAAATAGGGCATATTCAAACTAATCCATGGGTAGCTGGGCAAATTATTTTCTGCTGGGAAACGGGTGGCAAGTCACCACAACGAACCTGGATTGTCAATTCGGATGGTTCTGGCTTGCGTCCACTTTATCCGGAAGCTTCGTACGAATGGATTACGCACGAAGCAGTTATCAGCAACGAAGAAGTAGCCATAGCCATTATGGGACATCGCAAAATAAAAACAAAATCGGATAGTGCCAGCATAAAAGGAACAGACGTAACCGGGACAAATTCGGGGCAAGATGCTAGTTGGGGCGATTGTGGAACACGCGAAAAACCTTCAGGTTTGGGCGTGGTGAATATCAATACCCATGAGATGATTATTGCAGGACAAACGCCTTCGGGAAGCGATTTCTGGCATGTAAATGGTTCAGCGGACAAGCGGTTTCTGGTGGGTGACGATTTTGCCCGAAACATTTACCTGATCGATAGAAAAACTCACGAAATGATGTTACTGTCAACCGGACACAAAGTTACAGCAGGTGATCACCCCCATCCAACTTTTAGTCCTGATGGAACGAAAATAGAGATTCAATCGGCCATGCTCTCCGCTGATAACCATTCAATGAATATCTGCATTATTCCAGTGCCGAAAAAGTGGTTGAACAGAGAGTGATACGTGTTGTTACAATAAAATAATGAAAAAAATAATTACTTCCATTGTTGTTTTTAGCTTGTTGTTTTCAATGCAAATTAAGGCAAAAAACTATTTCGTTGCTACTAATGGAAACGACACAACCGGTACAGGTCTGATTACAGCTCCATATCGATCCATCATGAAAGCGCAACAATCTGTGGTTGCCGGCGATACGGTTATTGTCCGTGGCGGAACATACAAAATGACTGAAGCTCAAATTGCTCTGAAATCAGGTATTTACGCTTATGTTCTCAATTTAGATAAAAGTGGTACATCAACCTCAAAACGAATTTGTTATTGGGCTTATCAGAATGAAAAACCAGTTTTTGATTTATCGAATGTAAAATCGGCAAATTATCGGGTTTATGTATTTTGTGTTAAAGGATTTTATCTCCATTTTAAAGGTTTGGAAGTGATTGGAACACAGGTTACAATCACTACTCACACTCAATCAGACGGGTGGAAGCTATTGGTACAACAATACTGCTTATCTTAATGGAACCAATTTCAATATGCTTAACCGCACAACCAGTTTTACTGCTGATACTACGGGTTACAGTCATGTGTTGAAAAACAACCTTTCGTTTGAACCAAGAACTTACGAAACGCAGTGGATTGATACTACAAAATGTATAGTTGAAAATAATTCATTTTCTATGCCGATAAAAGTCACAAAATCTGATTTAGTAAGTATTGATCAATCTCAACTCGTTGCACCACGCAAGGCCGACGGAAGTTTGCCTGATATTGATTTCCTAAAACTTAGAAAAGATAATAAACTTATTGATAAAGGTGTGGATGTTGGGTTTCCATACAAAGGTAAATCCCCTGACTTGGGTACTTTTGAATATTGATTTAAAAATATAGAAATGTTGCGGTGAATAAACAAAGGTTTGTTCGCCGTTTTTTCTTACAGTACAAAATAGCCATTTCTGCGTCTTTTTAGCAGTGTTTAATACAGAAAATTAATTTCATGTAAAAATGATTTTCAGGCATTGTGGTGTCTATGATAATTTCACTTAAGTACTCTCGAACCACTTCAAATTTAATCCCATACGGTAGTAAATTCACTTTTGATCTCATAATCCTGTTTTTTGTTTACTTTTTTGTAAATCTATTTCAGTATTAGACATAACAAACGAGACTAACTTAGTTCCTTCAGGGGCTAGGGGTCATTGTTATTGCTGATGACATTACCGGAGCTGCTGAGATTGCGGGCGTTTGCCTGCGATATGGTTTGAAAGTTTCGTTTGGGATAGATACTATTTTTTTATGCAAGCAAAGTGTACGTTGAAAATTTGATTTTAGGTGTGTTCTTCGGCTGAATTGATGGCTTTGATAGCAAAAAATGAATTTATTTGTATTTTTTTGCAAATTATATAATTTGTTTGAAATAATGCCGTTATAATAACAAATCCGGATTAATTGATTTCTTTTAGTGTTGAATTGAAAAAGTAAATTAGTAAAGTGTGAAGTCTACTTTCTGAGAAGAAATTTTATAATTGACCTTTGATATTTTGTAGTTCAGCATCCTATTTTAAGTAGGCTGATAAATATAATGTTGCAAGTTAAATTCCTTATATTTAACATTTTGGCTGCCTGCTTTTTTGGGGAAATAACATTAATTTGTAATTTGATTAATTTAAATTGTTTGTTAGAGTTAAACTGAATTCACACTGTGCATCTGAACAATCTAATTTGATTAGAATTTTATAGTTAAAAATTATGTTTTATACTACTTGTATTGTAATTAAATTGTAATAAATTAGTTGTTTTTATGCATTTTTTTATCTCTAGTTTGTTTAATTGCCATATTGCTAGTAGATTACAAAAAAAATGAAATTAAAATTTGTAAAAACACTATACTATATCGATTTTGTTGTTATTTTTGTGCTCATTTTTGATTTTAAATGTAATTAGTATGTCTATCTGTTTTTATATCAATAATTCAGGTTCGACTATCTTAACGAGACTTTATAAAAAACTGAAATTGTTGTTTAGATTAATCGGTGTTACCAACTCTAACTCTAAAAAATAATGCTTTATTTCGAAACTATAATAACAAATAATTAATAAAAAAAACGTTATGGAAAACAAAGAAAAACAAACAAAAACAAAAAAGCAATTTAAGGGAATTAAGTCTTCTGGTTTAGTTATGGCAGCGTGTTTAGCACTTGCAATCTGTATCTACCATTTTGTGTTGGGGAATCCAGCTAACTTCGTAAATGGTGATCCAAAGAATCACCCAATTGATGGAAATATCTTAGGTCTTATTTACAAAGGTGGTGTTATCGTACCAATTATTCAAACATTATTGCTTACAGTATTAGCATTAAGTGTTGAACGTTTTTTTGCAATCAAATCTGCTCAAGGTAGAGGTAAATTAGACAAATTCGTTGCTGCAGTAAAAGCTTCTTTGACAAAAGGTGATTTGGCTGGTGCAAAAGAATTATGCGACAAACAACAAGGTTCAGTTGCTAGCGTAGTATCTTCTACTTTAATTAAATATGCCGAAGTTGAAAAAGACGCTACTTTATCTAAAGAACAACAAATTCTTGCAATTCAAAAAGAAGTTGAAGAAGCTACAGCGTTGGAACTTCCAATGTTAAGTCAAAATCTTCCAATTATCGCAACTATTGTAACTTTAGGTACTTTGATGGGGCTGTTAGGAACTGTAATTGGTATGATCAAGTCATTTGCTTCGTTGGCAGGTGCAGGTGGTACTGACTCTATTGCTCTTTCTGCCGGTATCTCTGAAGCTTTGATTAATACAGCTTTCGGTATCGCAACAGGTGCATTGGCAGTTGTTTCTTATAACTTATTTACTAGCAAAATTGACACTATTACTTATTGTATTGATGAAGTAGGTTTCTCAATCGTTCAAACATTTGCAGCATCTCACAAGTAATCACTCCTCTAAAATATAAGCTATGTCTAAAGCAAAAGTAGCAAGGAAGAGTACCCTTATCGATATGACCGCGATGAGTGACGTTACTGTACTACTGCTCACTTTCTTCATGTTAACGTCTACGTTCGTGAAAAAAGAGCCGGTACAAGTAAAGACTCCCGGATCAGTATCTGAAATCAAAATACCCGAAACTAATATCCTTCAGATATTAATTGATCCTAAGGGAAAGGTATTTATGAGTTTAGATAAACAAGCCGATATGGTGAACTCCTTGGAAAGTGTAGGCAAAGAATACGGAATTACCTTTACTCCTGAAGAATATCAGAAGTTTAAGTTACAGAAAACATTCGGAGTCAATATAAAAGATATGAAGCAGTTTTTAGCTCTGAAGTCAGAGGCACAGGATGCAGAGCTACAAAACCTAGGTATCCCAACTGATAGTGTTGATAATCAATTTAAAGTGTGGGTTAAAAATGCTCGTATCAGTAATGGTGCAGAATTGAGAATTGCTATAAAAGCGGATCAAGCAACTCCATATAAGGTAATTAAACAGGTTATGAACTCACTTCAGGATTTGAATGAGAACAGATACAACTTGATTACTTCGTTGAAAGTTGAATCATCTGCCAAAAAATAATACAGAAATAAAATATGGCTGAATTACAAACGAACGACGGCGGCGGAAAAAAGAAAAAAGGCGGCAGCAAACAAAAGAAGGTGCATGTACACGTGGATTTTACTCCGATGGTGGATATGAACATGTTGCTTATTACTTTCTTTATGCTCTGTACTTCCTTGAGTAAACCTCAAACAATGGAAATAGTGATGCCTACGAATAAAGATACCAAAGAAGATAATCAATCTGCGGTAAAAGCTTCACAAGCAATTACAGTTTTGGTTACAGGAGGTGACTCAATCTATTATTACGAAGGGCAACCCAAGTATGACGATTATACAACTTTGAAACAAAGTTCATATGAGCCTACTGGTTTGCGCGGGTTTCTTCTAAGACGTAACGGTAATGCCGTTTCAAAAATCAATGAATTGAAAAAGAAGAAACTGGATCTTAAAATATCAGCAGCTGACTATACAAAGCAGGTATCAGATATTAAAAACGGTAAGGAAACACCTACTGTTATTATAAAAGCAACTGATGCTGCTACCTATAAGAACCTGATAGATGTACTTGACGAAATGGCAATATGCAATATCGGTAGGTATGTAATTGATAAAATTACTCCCGGTGATAAACTGTTGATTAAAAACAGTCAAACTAAAAGTAATACTGCTGCAAATCTTGCGAATTAATAACCTTTAAAAAGAAATTAAAATGAGCAAAATAGATTTGACATCCTTCGAATGGCGTGAACTCGTTTTTCAAGGAAAAAATAAAGAATATGGTGCATATACACTTCGTGGTGAGTCTGATAGACGACACAATAGAGCTATGTTAATTGTTGCCATTGTTACTGTGATAGGATTCAGTATCCCTAAACTTGTGGAGTTTGTTAAGAGCAGACAAGCTGTTAAGGAGGATTATGGTGTTACTAAAATGACCCAATTTAAACCTGCAGAGGTGAAGGATGATCACATTAAAAAAGTAGAATCCGTTGAACCACCTCCTCCGATTAAGAACTCTGTGAAATTTACGGCTCCTATAATCAAAGAGGATAAAGACGTAAGTGATCAAGATGAGCTTAAGAGTCAGGAAGAAATCAATAATGCAAAAGGTATTGTTTCTATTGCAACTGTAGTTGGTGGTGATGACGTTAACGGTAAGGATATAGCTGATTTAAAAGAGGTAGTTACTCAGGTTGCTGAAGAAAAACCTTATGAAGTGGTTGAGCAAATGCCATCATTTCCGGGTGGTGATGCTGAACTTCTAACATATATCTCAAAAACTCTTAAATATCCTGTTATTGCACAAGAAAATGGTATTCAAGGTACGGTAATTGTACGTTTTGTTGTATCTAAAACCGGAGCGGTTGAAAAAGTTGAAGTAGTTAGATCTTTAGATTCTGCTTGTGATAGAGAAGCAATCAGAGTAGTTAAAAGTCTTCCGCACTGGATACCTGGAAAACAAAATGGTGCTAATGTAGCAGTTTATTTTACATTACCTATCAAGTACAAACTGGAAAACTAATTGTATGTCTTACATAAAGTTTTTTTTTATAATAATTGTCATTACTCTAGTCTCTTGTCAGACTAAGAGTAATGACAAATTTACTGATACCTATTCTGTCGGAGTTATTCCTATTGCAGTAGATGCTAATTTTGAACCTATTATAAAGCAGGAAATATCTGTTTTTGAAGCTCAGTTTCCTAATGCGCATATCATTCCTACTTTTACAGATGAAGTTACGGCAATAGATTTGTTGATAAAAGATAGTGTTAGAGTTGCAATTGCAACAAGACCATTGTCAGAAAAAGAAGTCAAGTATTTAAAAGATAAGACATTTGCACCACGCTCGTATAAGCTTGCTACAGATGGTATCGCTTTAATTGTAAATAATTCGAATCCAGATACTTTAATTAGTGTTGTTGAACTTCGAAAAATTTTAACTGGGAAAGCGAAAAAATGGAAAGATATTTATCCGAAGTCAAAACTTGGAGACTTTAAAGTCGTATTTGATAATCCAAACTCAAGTACTGTACGTTATGCAATTGATTCAATCTGTGTTGGAGAAAAGATTTCTCAAGATTTAAATGCACAACATACAAATGAGGAGGTTATTAATTATGTTTCAAGAACTCCAAATGCAATTGGCGTAATTGGTGTTAATTGGCTGGATAATGCTCAGGATACAACGAATTTATCTTTCAATAGCTCTATAAGGGTTATGTCGGTTAGTAAACAAGAGGTTGCAACTCCGGTTGATAGTTATAAGCCCTTTCAAGCTTATTTATTTTATGGTAATTATCCCTTGTCACGTAATATCTATATAATTATTAATGATCCAAGAGGATCACTCCCAACAAGCATTACAAATTTTATGACATCAGACCGCGGACAGCGTATTATACTAAAAACCGGACTAGTACCGGCTACTCAACCTGTTCGTATTGTCAGTGTGTCAGGCGAATAAAAATTAATATTAAACAATATAACCAAGTTTATAATGAATCGTAACTTATTATTTTCGGTAATTCTTTTTACAATATCCACGTTCAGTGGAAGTGCGTTTAGTGCTCCTTCCGAAGGACAAGGTATTGCTTATTATCGTGCAGGTTTTCCACTTGTAGCAAAGCCTTTACTTATAGCAGAGATTGAATCTAATGCTGCTTCCAGAGGTGAAACTTGTTTTAACTTGGGCAATATTTATTTCTCGGAAAATCAAACAGATTCGGCAGCTTATTATTTCAATAAGGGATTAGCTGCTGATGCTACAAATTCTTTGAATTCTATAGGTTTGACTATGTTGAAAATCAAATCAGATCCAACAACTGCTGAGACTGAATTTAAAAATATTCTTAAGCTAAAACAAAATAAAAAGAACCTTGATATTTATCTTGCAATTGGCAATGCTTATTTGTTTAATGGTTCCTTAGATAATGCTGTAGCTTATCAAGAAAAAGCAAAAGAAATTAAGACCAAAGATGCAGAAGTTTATGTATTGTTGGGTGACATTGAATTTGCAAAGAAAAATGTAGGTGAGGCATGTAAAAATTATGAGCAAGCTATTTATTTTAATGATAAATGCAAGGAAGCTTATATAAAATATGCTCGTGCTTATAGAATTGTAAACCCTAATTTAGCTATTGAAAAGCTTAATACACTAAAAGCAATAGAACCAACTTTCTTGTTGGTTGATAGAGAGTTGGCTGATATTTATTATGCTACAAACGATTTTAAAAAGGCTGCTGAATTATATGATAATTATTTACAATCAGGAAATTCTAATGTGCAGGATTTGACAAAATATGCATTTACGTTGTTTCTAGGTGGCGATTTTGCAAAGTCCCTGGAAGTTACGAATTTAGGATTAGTTAAAGCTGTAAGAAATCCTGTTTTTAACCGCTTAGCTATGTATAATAATGTTGAATTGACTAAAACTTTTACAATACAAGGCAATAAAGATGAAGCGAAGAAAAGGAATGTTGAAGCTCTAAAGGCTGCGGATTTATTCTTTAACCATTCAGATAAACCTGAATTCACATTCTTGGATCATAGGTATTATGGACAAGCTTTTCGAGATGAAGATTCAATATCTTTAGCAATATCTGAGTATGATAAAGCTTTGCAATTAGACTCAACCAAAACTGATTTGTGGAGAGATATTTCTGATATGTATAGCAAGCGCAGGAATTATGCTAAATCTATTGATGCTTTTGCTAAATATTTCAGTTCGTTGAAAGATGAGACTAAAACTTACGACATTTATTCTCAATACGGAAAATTGTATTATGGACTTGGAACTGCTGATTCTACCTTAACTGTTGCTCAAAAGAAATCTGCTTTAATTAAAGCTGATAGTCTTTTTGATATTGTTGCTACAAAAGAACCTGCAAATTATTTAGGAAATTTTTGGAGGGCTCGTACAAACTCTGCATTAGATCCAGAAACAGAACAAGGTCTTGCTAAGCCATATTATGAGAAGACGGTTGAAATTGTTGAGGCTAAAAAAGCTGATGTTAGATACAATTCCATTCTAGTTGAAAGCTATAGCTATCTTGCTTATTATTATTTGGTAATGAAGGATAATGCTACATCATTAACTTTTTGGACTAAAATTCTAACTTTAGACCCAACGAATGTAAATGCTAAAAAAGCTATTGATGGTATTGCAAAGTCAGCTAAAGCTAAAAAATAAAATATAATTTATTACAAAAAAAGGAAGTGAAATTTTTCACTTCCTTTTTTTGTAATGATAGATCCTTTTTTTTGAGTAATCACGTTGAAATTCTATTATTATTAGTAATTTTGTCATGTTTTTATGTCATTATTACAGGAACTAATTTTATAATAAAATGCAACATTCAGAAATACAGGCTGTAAAACAACGATTTGGAATTATAGGAACTTCTGAGCTTTTGAATCGTGCTATTGATATTGCTGTGCAAGTTGCACCTACAGATTTGTCAGTGCTTATTACAGGGGAAAGTGGAGTTGGTAAAGAAAATTTCCCTCAAATTATACATCATTATAGTCACCGTAAACATGGACCGTATATCGCGGTTAACTGTGGAGCTATTCCAGAAGGAACTATTGATTCAGAATTATTTGGTCACGAAAAAGGGTCGTTTACAGGCGCTTCGGCTGATAGAAAGGGCTATTTTGAAGTTGCTGATGGTGGTACTATTTTTTTAGATGAAGTGGGTGAACTGCCGTTGTCTACACAAGTTAGGTTGTTACGGGTGCTTGAAACGGGTGAGTTCATTAAAGTTGGATCGTCAAAGACGCTTAAAACAAATGTTCGAGTTGTTGCTGCAACCAATCTAAATATGTCTCAAGCAACGCGTGACGGTAGATTTCGCGATGATTTATTCTATCGTTTAAATACAGTGCCCATTGCTGTTCCTGCTTTAAGGGAACGGAAGGATGATATTGTTTTATTGTTCCGTAAATTTGCATCTGATTTTGCCGAAAAATACAGAATGCCGCCAGTAAAACTGACTGAAGAGGCTAAAATGATCCTCTCAAATTATTATTGGAATGGTAATGTGCGTCAACTCAAGAATATAACTGAACAAATATCTGTAATTGAACAGCAGCGTGAGATTACCGCACAAATTTTAAGAGCTTATTTGCCAAAAGATGATATGGAACGTTTGCCTGCTTTGTTCTCTGGGTCAGGAAATGAGCAAAAATCTTTTAATAGTGAACGTGAGATTTTGTATCAGGTTCTTTTTGATATGAAGAAAGACATGAATGAGTTGAAAAAATTGGTTCATGATATCATGAGTGGTAACACAACGGATATTCAAACTCCTGATGTACATTATGGCTCGTCTTTTTTAAATAGAAATGATACAATAATTGCAAATCCGACTTCCCCTGTTGATTTTAAAACAGAAAAGTCAGTTCGTGACTCTAAGCAATTTGTCACCAATCTTGACGATGTTGAATCTTTTCAGGATGCTGAAGAGTATCATGAGGTTGAGAGCCTGAAGCCTTTTACGCTTGAGGATATGGAAAAGCAAATGATAAAGAAAACACTCGAAAAACATAGAGGTAAACGCAAAGCTGCTGCTGATGAATTGCAGATATCAGAAAGAACGTTATATCGTAAGATTAAAGAATATGGAATTGAATAGGAAGAATGTGATTTATAATCAATTTAGATTTACTAAATTGAGGATTTTATCGATTGTCATTACAGGAATTTTGTCTGTTGTGTTGGTTTCTTGTTCAGTTTCTTATAAATTTAATGGATCAATAGTTGATTATACTAAAACCAAAACGATTTCTATTTCAGATTTTCCTAATGTGGCTGAACTTGTTTATCCAGCTTTGTCATCGGAATTTGCTGAATCGTTGAGAGATACTTATACCAAACAGACTCGATTGCAATTATTGAAAAAAGGTGGCGATATGCATTTGGAAGGTGAAATTGTTGGTTATCAGTTGACTCCAATGGCAATTAGTTCGGATGGTTATTCATCTCAGACTAAACTAACACTTACAATTAATGTTCGTTTCTCCAATAATAAAAGTCCAGAAGAGGATTTCGAGAAAAAATTCAGTGCTTATCAAACCTTTGACAACACTAATATGCTAACCCAAGTTCAGGAAGAATTGGTTAAAACCATGATCGCTGATATTGTTGATAATATCTACAACGATACTGTTGGAAAGTGGTAAATTCTTTATTGTTGTCCGGTAATTTGATGCTATTTTAAATCATGACTCACGATGAATTGATATCACTTGTAAAGCAACCTGATTTGGTTGGTGCGGAACATATTGCAGCTTTAAAAGAGCTTGTTGATATGTATTCATATTTCGCACCTGCCCGATTATTTTATACAAAAGCCTTACAAATATCAGGTAGTGTGTTTTTTGAAACTAGCTTGAAACAAGCGTCAATATATTCGGCCAATAGACGATGGTTGTATTATTATATTCATCCTGACAGGAAAACGTCTACTGAGCCATATAAGAAGGATAGATCCACTAAATCATCTGGCGATTATTTCGATATGATGAGCGTGTTGGAGTCGGAGGGTGGTGATGCCAAGCAAACATTAAGAAATTTGGCTGAACGCCTTAAGTCGGCTCGGGCAATGGTAACTACAAAATCTACCAAGCCAATAAAAGCACCTGCTGAGGGATTAGTTGTAGCTGAAAATGATATTAGTGAGGCGGATGGAATTGATATTAAACCAATTGCTACTGATTATTTTGTCGAAAATGACATTGAATTTACTGAAGCTAATGCAAAAAAGCTTATTCTAGAGCACAAATACAGTGCGGCAGTTGAAATATTGAAGGTCATAAATTTGAATAATCCAAAAAAAAGTGTTTACTTTGCAGACCAAATTCGTTTTTTAGAAAAAGTTATTGCAAACTCAAAAAAATAAACTATATTATGTACGTTCTTCTTATCATTCTAATTGTTATCGCTTCTATTCTTCTTACTTTATTAGTGTTAGTTCAAAACTCAAAAGGTGGAGGTTTAGCTGCTGGATTCTCTTCGACAAATCAAATTATGGGTGTTCGTAAAACTACTGATTTTCTTGAAAAAGCAACTTGGGGTTTAGTAATTGCCGTTGTGGTTATGTCTGTTGCTGCGGTTGGAGTACATAATAACAAACCTGCAAATACAAATGAATCGGAAATTAAAAATCAGATTCAAAATGCAAAACAATCTGAACCAGGTGTAGTTGCACCAAACTTTGGAGAAAAACCAGAAGCTGCTAAAACTCCTGCACCTGCAGCTGCTCCGGTAAAAAAATAAAGAAAATGAAATTCAAAAAAAGAGCGTGTCAAACTATTTTGATGCGCTTTTTTTATAATCACAAAGCGAGAAGATGTTAACAAGGTCTTAATAGTTATGAATTTTATCCATCTAATAGATTATGCCGGGACTTTTGCTTTCGCAATAAGTGGTATAAGGCTTGCCTCGGCTAAACGTTTTGATTGGTTTGGAGCATATGTAGTAGGGTTGGTTACAGCTATTGGTGGTGGTACAACTCGCGATTTGCTGTTAAATGTTACGCCTTTTTGGATGCTTCAGCCTTCTTATTTTGTGGTTACAGCCATTGCACTCGTCTCTGTAATCCTTTTTGGAAAGTATTTGATCCGCCTGAATAATACTTTTTTTATTTTTGATGCTATCGGTTTGGGCTTGTTTGTGGTTGTTGGGATAGAAAAAACCCTTGAGACTGGTTTCCCTTTCTGGGTGGCTATTATTATGGGGATGATAACAGGTTCTGTCGGGGGGATAATTCGTGATATTTTAATCAATGAAGTACCTCTTGTTTTTAGAAAAGATATTTATGCTTTGGCCTGTGTTGTTGGTGGTTTAGTGTTTTTTGCTTGTTCGCATTTTAGAATTTCTTCACCGGTAACTCAAACTGTTTCTGCGGTTTCAGTTATTGTTGTTCGGGTTTTGGCTGTGAAATATCATATTAGTTTGCCTGTTCTGAAGGGGCATGATGAAAATAATAATTGATTTAGAATAAAGAAATATAAAATATAATGTTACAGATAGATGATACCATAATAAGCCTCGAATTGTTAGATGAGCATTTTGTCTGCGATTTGGCAACCTGTAAAGGGATTTGTTGTATTGAGGGTGATGATGGGGCTCCGTTGGAGGTTGATGAGGTTAAAATTATTGAAAATTTATTGCCAATTATCTGGGATGATCTTACGGAAGTCTCTAAAGGGGTGATAAATAAACAAGGTGTTTCGTATATTGATGATGATGGAGAACCGGTTACTTCAATTGTAAATGGTGCTGAGTGTGTGTTTACATATACTGATGATGAGGGAACTTGTAAATGCGCTATTGAAAAAGCTTTCAGGGAGGGCAAAACGGACTTTTATAAGCCAATCTCTTGTCATTTATATCCAGTTCGGTTGCAAAAATACCAAGAGTTCACTGCTGTGAATTACCATCGTTGGAATGTGTGTAATTGCGCTCGTAAGTTAGGTGGAAAGTTGAAAGTGCCAGTGTATAAATTTTTAAAAGAACCATTAGTCCGTAAATTTGGTACTGAATGGTTTGAACAACTTGAAATTGCAGATAATGAATTAAAAAGCAGATAACATGGCAACAAAACGAGTAACGGTTGAAATTATCACCATAGGTGATGAAATTCTTATAGGTCAGATTGTTGATACTAACTCAGCTTGGATGGCTGTGGAGTTGAATAAAATGGGCTTTGAATTAGCCCAAATAACTTCGGTTCATGATGATGCCGGACATATTGTAGAGTCGCTGGAAATGGCTTTGAATAGAGCAGATGTTGTTCTGTTTACAGGTGGAATTGGCCCTACAAATGATGATATTACGAAACAGACGCTTGCAAAATATTTCGATACAAAACTGGTTTTTGACGAGTCGGTAATTCGTAATATCGAACAATTGTTTGCTAATCGGCCAAATTTTGTAATTAATGAATTGACATATGCACAGGCAATGGTACCCGAAAAATGTACTGTTATTCAAAATGTTGTCGGTACTGCACCTTTAACATGGTTCGAAAAAAACGGAAAAGTAATTGTGTCGATGCCTGGTGTTCCTTACGAAATGAAAAATGCTATGACCACGGAAATAATCCCGCGTTTACAACAGCATTTTAATACACCATCATTGTTGTATAAAACTGTTCAGGTTTACGGTTATGGCGAGTCCACTTTGGCTATGAAAATTGCTGATTGGGAAAATGCCTTGCCAGAAAATATCGCATTAGCTTATTTGCCAAATTACGGTGTGGTTAAGCTTCGTTTGAGTGGAACTTCGGAGGATATGTTGTCGTTAGAATTTTCAATGAACCAGCAGGTGGATAAGTTGAGCCAGATTCTGGGTAGTGCTATCATTGCTTTTGAGGATATTCCTGTTGAAGATTTGATTGGGAATTTGTTGATTTCTAAAGGGCTGGTAGTTGCAACAGCTGAAAGCTGTACGGGAGGTAATATTGCACATCGCTTCACTTCTATCCCTGGCAGTTCTGCTTTTTTCAAAGGTTCTGTTGTGGCTTATTCAAATGAGGTGAAGACTTCGGTGTTGCGTGTTTCTGCTGATGATTTAGAAGAACAAGGGGCGGTTAGTCAGGTTGTGGTTGAACAAATGGCTCTTGGAGTTCGTCGGCTATTGAAAACTGATGTAGCTATTGCAACTTCTGGAATAGCAGGGCCAACTGGAGGCAGTATTGATAAGCCTGTTGGAACTGTTTGGATTTCAGTGTGTTCTGATGACTGTGTTGTGAGTAAAGAATTTCGCTTTGGTGCATTGCGTGAGCAAAATATCCAACGTGCAACTCAGGCTGCTTTGCTCTTGTTGAAAGAAATTATTTGATGCAACTAATACATAATCAATGTATTAGTTTTTGATTTTGAATAAGTAGCTATAAATATTGAAATTAATAGCTGGAAAAGCTTGTATAAATAAAAAAAATAGTGTACTTTTGCACACTGTTTTTGAGAAAAAATGTAAACAATAAAAAGATATAGAAATGTCAAAGATTTGTCAAATTACCGGTAAAAAAGCAATGGTAGGAAACAATGTATCAC
>Ga0302215_10000095_pt1 | contig 68452 bp, 61 predicted proteins | sample II_Fen_N3_1_FD_194580 | JGI IMG/M metagenome (GOLD analysis project Ga0302215, IMG submission 194580) | Peat permafrost microbial communities from Stordalen Mire near Abisko, Sweden - II_Fen_N3_1 | ecosystem: Environmental > Terrestrial > Soil > Wetlands > Permafrost | place: Sweden: Abisko... | reverse complement strand
TTCAAAATGCCAACACAAAGTTTGATGAGCTAGTAGCTCAGCAGGTAGAGCACATCCCTTTTAAGGATGGGGTCCTGGGTTCGAGCCCCAGCTGGCTCACGAGTCAAAGCCTTCCGATTAATTTCGGAAGGTTTTTGTGTGTTATAGACTTATATTAAGTCACAAGTAATAGAACAATCACCACCTTAGATACATTGCCATAATTTTTCAATAAGAAATATTGCAATTTATCTATCGAAAAAGGTACTTTTGTAGCGCGTTTAGAATAATGGAACACATAAGTTAGATTTACCTAAAATCCAATCCATCAAAATTTAAAGATTTAGTATGATTACAATCAAAGAAGCAATCACTCGGAAGGACATGAAAAAGTTTATTATGTTTCCTTTTGAACTTTACAAAAACGATAAAAACTGGATTCCACCTTTAATTTTCGACGAATGGAATACCTTTAGCCGAGAAAAGAATCCATCTTTCGAGCATTGCGATGCAGCTTATTTGTTGGCCTACAAAGAAAACAAAGTGGTAGGACGAATAGCTGTAATTATAAATCACAAAGCAAATGAGCGTTGGAACGATAAAAGAACCCGCTTTGGTTGGATTGCATTCATCGATGACCTGGATGTATCAAAAGCATTATTAGATGCCGCTGAAGAATGGGGAAATACACAAGGCATGAAAGGTATTCACGGACCACTTGGCTTCTCCGACCTCGATCCCGAGGGAATGTTGATTGAAGGGTTTGACAACGAGCCATCGATTACCAGTGCCTATAATTACCCATACTTTCCGGTACACATGGAAAAACATGGCTTTAGCAAATCTGTTGATTGGGTACAGAGCAAAGTAAATGCCTCACAACCCGTTCCTGAAAAAGTGGCACGCATCAACAATCTTATTTCTCAAAAATACAAGCTAAAAACATTTATTCCGAAGAACAAGAAAGAGACAATTCCATATATTCCCAAATTTTTCAACACCTTAAACTCTGCATTTAAAAATCTATACGGATTTAGCGAGTTGAGTGAGAAACAGATAAAATATTATACCGACGCCTACTTTGGCTTTGCACGACCTGAGCTACTCTGCTTTATATTAGACGAGCAGGATGAGATGGTTGGTTTCGGAATTATTTTCCCATCACTTTCAAAAGCATTCAAAAAAGCCAACGGGAGATTATTCCCATTCGGATTTATTCATATCCTGAGAGCACTTAATAACTACGACACCATTGATTTGTATTTTAATGGCGTTCACCCCGACTGGCAAAATAAAGGCATTCATTCGCTTTATTATGCTGCCATGAACGAAGTAGCCATTAAGCGCAAAATAAATGTGGCTATCACCACCGGACAGCTCGAAACAAACACTAATGCAGTTGGCATATGGGACAATTACGAAAGAGAAGCTTACCTGCGTACCCGCTGCTATATCAGAAACTAAGAAGTGATTTCATAAAAAAACTCCCGCATCTCAAAGTTGAAATGCGGGAGTTTCTATTTTGCAATGAATATGTTTATTTTGCCAAAAGAGCTTTTACTTTTTCAGAAATAAGACGTCCTTCGGTTTTTCCAGCCAATTGTTTACTGGCTACGCCCATTACCTTACCCATATCCTGAGGTCCTGTAGCACCAACCTGAGCTATAATAGCAGAAACAGCTGATTCTAATTCAGCATCGGTCATTTGAGCTGGTAGATATTTTTCAATAACAGCAGCTTCAGCCAATTCGTTTTCGGCCAGTTCAGGACGGCTTTGTTCGGTGTAAATAGTGGCTGATTCTTTACGTTGCTTCACCATTTTCTGCAGAATTTTCACTGCCACATCTTCCAACAAATTACCATCGCTGCCTTTAGCTGTTTTTGCTTCCAGAAACTCTTTTTTAATGCCGCGCAAGGCTTCTAAAGCCACCTTATCGCGGGCTATCATGGCTGTTTTTATATCAGCACTTACTTTATCAAATAATTCGTTCATAATAAGTTTTTTATTTCATAAACTTCCTTTTCCATGCAGGGATATTTTCCACCTTCGACAAGGTTTTTTCGTCATCCAAATCGTCAAGTGTAAAGATTGGAAGTTCCGGTTCCGGTTCAACAACCAATTCAAGTTCTGGTTCGTTTTTCAACGATTTTACATAATATTGCTCAAATGCTTTCTCAGTTTCAACCTTCTTTTGTGCTTCCAATTCCTCTTCAACAGTAAGATCCAGATTCAATTCAGGTTCAATGTCCTTTTTTGTTCCTTCAAAAAACTTAGTAGCTTCTGCACTCATGGTAGGTTTATGCGCATGCGCTTTTACTACATTGGCTGGCATACCGGGGATATCACTCACATCAAAGCCAGTAGCAATCAAAGTTATTTTTACACTTTCTTTCAATTCATCATCAAAGCTGGCACCCCAGATAACCTGAACGTTCTCACCCACTTTAGACATAAACTCATGAATTTGTTCCACTTCCTCCATACGAATTTGATCGGTAGTAGAACAATACAAGCTCAACAGAATTTTGCTAGCACCACTTACATCGTTTGTATTCAGCAACGGCGAGTTAAGTGCATCGTCAATGGCTTTAGTAATACGGTTTTCGCCCGAAGCATAACCGGTATTCATTATCGCCACGTTACCATCCTTCATGGTGCTGTACACATCCGCGAAGTCGGTGTTTATATAACCCGGAACAGTAATAATTTCGGCAATGGCTTTAGCAGCATTTGTCAACACATCATCAGCCTTTGCAAAGGCATTTGAAAGCTCCAAATCCGGATAAATCTGTTTCAGTTTTTCATTATTAATAACCAGAATAGCATCAACGTGCTCGCTCAACACAGCTACACCTTCCAATGCTTGTCTGATTTTCAAACTACCTTCAAAAGCAAATGGGATAGTCACAATACCTACGGTTAAGATACCTAAATCGTGTGCAGCTTTAGCAACAACCGGCGATGCGCCCGTTCCGGTACCACCACCCATTCCGGCAGTAATAAAAACCATTTTAGTATTATCTTTCAGTAAGCTCTGTATTCTCTCAATTGATTCTTCGGCAGCCCTACGAGCAACTTCAGGTTTACCTCCGGCACCAAGTCCTTCGGTAGTATCAATTCCTAACTGTATTTTAGTCGGCACCGGTGACTTTACCAAAGCTTGATTGTCGGTATTACATACTACAAACGACACATCGGTAATTCCTTGTCGGTACATGTGATTTACAGCATTTCCGCCACCACCACCAACTCCAATAACTTTTATAATTGAACTGTCAACCAGTGGCAATTCTAAGGGCAAACTATCATCTAAATATCCCATAACTTCTTAATTCATAATTAAAAATTCATATTTTATAATTCTCAGGATTATTGTCAATTGTCAACTGCCAACTGTCAATCAATTAAGTTTATTTTCATCATTGAAAAAATTGAAGAAACCTTCGGTAAGCTTATCGCCGAACTTTCGTTTTGGAAGTTTTGGTTTCTTTTCGGGCTCTTTTATCGTTTCTTCAATTGGGTGCTCTTTTCTATACTCATGAGTAAGTAAAATAGTACCAATTAACTGTGCAAAATCTGCATCGTGGTATTTTTGAGGAGTTCCATCAGCCAACCAGTCGGAATGATTACCAAAGCGTGCGTAAATTCCTGTTTTCTGTGAAACAAAGTCAATCATATTATTAAGTTTTGCTCCACCGCCTGAAATAACAATACCTGCCTCCAACTCAAAAGGCAATTTATTTATTACATCAATTATTGGCTTAATCATTTCGTCTAGGCGAGCCTCAATAATAGTAGATAGAAACTTAGTTGAAATCTTTACTGGCGGTTGTGTGGCATCTTCTGATGCAATTTGAATATACATTGGATCATCCACCATTGATTCAAGGGCATAACCTTTCAAACATTTCAAACGTTCAGCATTGGCCTCACTTATTCCTAATTCCTGAATATCTTTAGTAATATTTTTAGCTCCTAATGGAATAACCAAGAGGTTTTGCAAGACACTGTCGTGATAAACTGCCAAAGTAGTGGTGGTAGCTCCAAAGTTAATCAGCGCCGACCCAACTTCCCTCTCTTGTTCTTCAAGAATAACTGTTGCAAGAGCTTCAGCTGCCAGCGGGTTATATTCAAGCACAATACCAGTACGATCGAAACAGCGCTCCAGTTCGGATATTATAATTGCATTTCCATAAACAACATTATAAGTAGCAGTAATCTGCATGGCAGTCTGACCCACAGGCTCATCCATACGCTCACCATCTAACGCATAAGCAACAGGAATTACATCAAAAACGGTAATGTCAGGTTGCTGCGATTTGTGCTCACACTCTTCAAGCATCTCGGCCAATAAATCTTCAGTCACAACACTTGTCTTTCCAACAAATCTGCTTATCGACACAGTGGCCTGTTTCATGCTTTTTGCTCCAACACTAACCGAAACCTGTGAGATATCAGTCATTTTAGCACTATTCTTTAGCAATTTAAGCAATTCACTCACTTTAAACGAAGCTCCCGATGGCTTTTCCACAATCCCCCACCTCACATCATCTGAAACCTTCGATTCTTCTGAATAAATTTTCACGGAACCATCTTGCAATACTTCAGCAGCAATAGCTGAAATACGTGTACTTCCAAAATCTATGGCAATTAATTTGTTTGAAATCATAACTTTGAGGCAATAATACTATCTTTTTGTTCGAGAGAATCTACAGCAACTATGGGGTGAGGTTCCAATCGGAACTCTTTATTACAAACAACCTGACCTTTATACTGTAAATCAATATATTTATACTTATTCCAACCGATTACATTGAAACCCTTTAAATACAACTTATGGAGTTTTTCAAGCTTTGCTTCATAATCGTCTAACGAGCCCAACATAATAACAGCTTCTCCAACGCGGGGAACTAATTCAATCCGTTTGTCATCACGAACATAAATCTGTTCTATCTGCGCATTCCAAAATGGATGTGCCTCCAAAAAAGTAACAAAATCGAATAGTTTTCCGGCAGCCATAGAAACCGTTACTTTTCCTGACACCACCGGCACATAAGCTGCATAATTAGGTGAGACTGGCATCATTTTCCGATCCACGTCTATGTAATAACTACCCAAACCGGACACACGAAACTTAGGAATTCGTTGTTTAATCTGGATATTTACAATTCCCGAAGGCGTCATATAACATTCGGCTACTTTAATCATCGGGTTTTTGCGCAAAACCCTTTCAATATCCTCGGTACTAATGTATTTTATCGTCTTCCCAACAGGATTCAATTCATTCTCCTGCAAAATTTGAGCAATGTCTTTTTGCGTAATCAGTTGTATCTTGGTACTGTCAAGTAGCTTAATTTCCAGTTTGTGACAAACATCTTCCTTGCCTTTGTCGGAAAAATACCAATTCGAAAATACCAGATACCCTAAAACCGCTACGGTACAGAAAGTTATCAGTATGTATTTCCAAATAGGTTTCATTCTTAATTAAAATTTACAAGTTTCCTGCTTTCAGATACGAAAATACCAGAAACCAACAATCATCAAATTGTCTGTTTCTGTAATTGATTCTTAATCAGGGGAACCATTTTATCAATATCTCCGGCACCAAAAGTAACCAAAACATCCAAATCCCTTTCTTTGAGCAAAGGTAATAGATTTTCCTTGCTGCACAAAGTTTTATTTTCGAGTTTAACATCATTGAGAATTAAGTCAGAAGTGACTCCTTCGATAGGCAATTCACGAGCTGGATATATGTCCAACAAAATCAACTCATCCAGCTCAGACAAAGCAGCAGCAAAGTCAGCAGCAAAGTCACGTGTGCGAGAGAATAAGTGCGGCTGAAAAATACCCGTAATTTTTCGGTCGGGATACAGATTCCGAATAGACGAAATACTGGCTTTCAATTCACTTGGATGATGCGCATAATCGTCCATATAAATGGTTTTATCAGACTTGAAAACCACATTAAAACGACGATAGATTCCCGAGAATGAAGAAATTCCGGTACGAATCTCTTCGGCTGTTACACCGTTTAGCCAGGCAATGGCCATTGCAGCAACACTATTTTCTACATTTATTCTAACTGGCACACCCAAATGAACGTCATTGATTCTATCGGTAGGTGTTACAAAATCAAAACGGATTTCACCTTTCACCGTCCGGATATTTTCTGCACTAAAATCGCCTCCATCGTCCATGGAATAGGTATAAAGCTTTACACCTTTTTGTAATTTGGGCTCAACATCAATTCCTTTACGCATAATCAATGCACCACCCGAACGAATAAGAGACGTAAAATGCTCAAAACTTTCGCGGAAAGCCTCAGCAGTTCCATAAATATCTAAATGATCGGGATCAGCAGAAGTAATCACTGCCATATAAGGCGAGAGCTGATGAAACGAACGATCGTATTCATCTGCTTCAATAACAACCAAGTTACTTTCAGCAGACAATAATAGGTTTGTATTGTAATTATTGGCAATACCACCCAAAAAAGCATTACACGACACCTGCGACTGATACAACAAGTGAGCTGCAATAGTAGAGGTAGTTGTTTTACCATGCGTTCCAGCAATACAAATACCTTTGCTTTGCCGGGTTATATTACCCAACACCTGAGCACGCTTTTGAATGGTAAAATTATTCTCTTGAAAATACTTTAATTGAGGATGATTTTGAGGAATGGCAGGAGTCAACACAATTAAAGTGTTGTTCGGTTTCATATACCCCACAGGAATCTGACTTACAGCCTCGTCAAAACAAACAGCAATTCCCTCCGATTCTAAATCGGAAGTCAGCTTTGTTTCAGTGCGATCGTAACCCGCAACCCGTTGACCTTTTGTGTGGAAATAACGAGCCAATGCACTCATTCCAATTCCACCAATGCCTAAAAAATAATATTGCGTAAATTTGTTCATCTTTTAAATTCGACCTCTAAACCAAAAATGGCAGAGATATTAATAATACTTTTCAACATCAAATTACAAAAAAAACTAATTCAGGACACCTTTCGGAGTTAAGGATTTATTAGTTTCAGAATCTCTTTTGCAATTCTATCGGCAGAATCTTTTTCTGCCAATTTCAAGATATTTTCACTCAGTTTCTTTAATTCTGAATCGTTATTTATCAATGCTAATGCTGCATCAACAAGCTGATCTTTTGCATCCACATCTTTAATCATTATAGCCGCATCTTTTCTCACCAAGGCCAATGCATTCTGTGTCTGATGATCCTCAGCCACATTAGGCGAAGGAACCAAAATAACCGGTTTCGCCAGCAAGCATAATTCTGAAATAGAGCTCGCTCCTGCTCTGGAAATAACCAAATCTGCAATTGAGTAAGCTAAATCCATACGCGAAACAAAATCAGTTACCAACAAACCATTTGTTGTATGACATTCAGTTGCCTTGCGAGCATCTTTAATATAGAATTTTCCTGTTTGCCAAATAACCTGAACATCTTCGGCTTTAGCAAGTTTATTTAATCCGGCAATAATACTTTGATTAATAGTCCGAGCTCCAAGACTACCTCCAACAACCAAGATAGTTTTTTTGGTTGGGTCTAATCTAAAAAATCCGTACGCTTCTTCCGTCTTCGGTTGTATTGAAAATAAATCCTGACGAACAGGATTACCTGTCAGTACAACTTTCTCTTTTGGAAAGAACCGATCCATTCCCTCATAAGCTACACATATTCGTTTTGCCTTTTTTGCCAATAATTTATTGGTTACTCCTGCATAAGAATTTTGTTCCTGAATAACAGTGGGCACTCCGAAAGCTGAAGCAGCACGAAGCGTTGGTGCACTGGCATAACCACCAACACCTATCACCACATCGGGTTTAAAACGCTTAATAATCTGACGTGCTAATATCAAACTGCGGGATAGGTTCCACAACACTTTTATATTCCGAAATAAATTTTTCCGATCGAATCCACTAACAGGCAATCCTTCAATCGGATAACCGGCTGCCGGAACACGCTCCATTTCCATGCGACCAAGCGCACCAACAAAAAGTATGTCGGCATCAGGCAGTTGTTTTTTTAGCACATTAGCAATACTTATAGCCGGAAAAATATGTCCTCCGGTTCCACCGCCACTAATTATAAATCTATTTCCCATAGTTTTAGCTTATTAAGTACAAATTAAGCAAGAAATATTCAAAGCAAAAAATCTTTCAAATTAAAATTAAAAGCAAACGAAATCAACAAACCAATTGAGATAGAAAACTATAGTTGTTCTAACTCCACAACCGGTAATGTATCCTCCTCTACAACCGGCTCTTCTTCGTAAGTCGGTTCTTCTTTTATCTGTCTGGTAATTCCCAAAATAATTCCAAAATAAACGCATGTAATTAAAATGGAAGTACCACCTCTACTAATCAATGGTAATGGTTGCCCTGTAACAGGGATTAAACTCGTTGCTACCGACACATTTATAAATGTCTGTATCACAATCATTAGTGACAAACCGATTACCAATAAAGCCGGAAACACAGACGCGCATTTTGTTGCAATTTGCCCCGCTCGAAACAGCAATATCAGGTATAATATTATCACCGCAATTCCACCAATCAAACCCATTTCTTCCAGAATAATAGCAAAAATAAAATCGGAATATGCCTGAGGCAAGAAATCTCGTTCCACACTATTACCAGGCATTACGCCAAATACACCACCTCTTGCAATGGCTATACGTCCATATTGAACCTGTCTGTTTTCATCCGTGATTGAGTATTTGGCCTTTTCATCTTTTTTCTCCGTTTTGTACCTATCAATACGTCCAACCCAAGTATAAGCTCTGTCAAAAATCTTTGGCATCGATTCACGTGGAAGCGCTTTAACAGCACCAAAACCAAGAACTAAAATAAGGACTAACCCTCCGGCTAACAAACCAAGACGTTTCAACGATACCCGACCAATAAACATCATAACAAAAACCACTACGAAAAGAATAAAAGCGGTTGAGAAATTTTCGAACAGAATAAGTGGACAAATAACACCAAGCATAATCAAGGTATTCCAGAAATAGGTCCGTTCATTATCTTTATCGTCCTTAATACGGGAAATTAAGTCGGCGGCTACAACTATAACCGACAATTTAGCTAATTCAGATGGTTGAAACTGAAACCCTCCAATTGAAATCCAACGCGCTGCATCATTTGCACTTTGCCCCTTAAACAACACAAAGACTAACAACAACACCGACAGAAAGAGACTCAGATAAGAAAAAATACGTATAAAGCGATAAGGAACAAGATGCACAAAAAATGCCAGCAAAGCTCCTAGCATCAAGAAGGTAACGTGACGAAGCATAGGCGCGGCATGATTAGCTGCTTTATACGCCAACGTACTGGATGCACTATACATCTCAATGGATGAAAGAATGCAAAGACCTATAAACACAATCCAAAGAGTTGCGTCGCCTTTTAAGTATTTTTTCAGTAAGTTTTCCATATTTTGACCCCTAACCCCAAAAGGGGAACTTAGTTACAACTATCTTCAATTTTTCTATAGGATGCTTTAATTATCAAAATTCGCTACTCCCCTTTAGGGAATGGAGGTCTTATAGATTCCTCACACAGCTTTTAAACTGTCGTCCGCGATCTTCGTAATTTTTAAACAAATCAAAACTGGCACAACAGGGCGATAACAGAACTGCATCTCCTTCAGAAGCCATTTTATAAGCGGCATTTACAGCATCTTCCATCGATTGAACATCAACGATAGTAGAAACTTTACCATCAAAAAAAGTATGCAATGGAGAGTTATCCAATCCCATAAAAATCAGTCCTTTCACATTCTCACGAACCAGTTCTTCAATTTCGGAATAATCATTTCCTTTATCGGTTCCACCCAAAATAAGTACAACTGGAGTTTTCATACTCTGAAGTGCATACCAACATGAATTTACGTTCGTGGCTTTTGAATCATTAACAAAACGAACATTTTTAACCGTAGCCACATATTCCAAACGGTGTTCTACCCCTTGAAAATCCTGTAAGGATTGTCTGATACCCTCTTTACGAACATTTACAATAGAGGCCGTTAATCCTGCGGCCATCGAATTGTAGGTATTGTGAATACCTTGCAAAGCTAATTCTGTTGTTGGCATAGTAAATAGAGATTTTAGTGTTTGTATTATTAATTCATCGTTTTCGATAAATGCTTTTGTTTTCTCAGTACGTTCAATCGCAAACGGATACATAGTCGACTGAATGTTACGTTTTGCCAATTCTGCTTTTATTACCGGATCATTTTCCCAGAAAATAAAACTATCCTCAGCGGTTTGATTTTGTGTAATACGAAATTTAGAATCCACATAATTCTGAAAATTATAGTCGTACCTGTCCAAATGATCCGGTGTAATATTCAATAAAATAGCAATATCGGCCTTAAACTCAGTCATGCCATCCAACTGAAAACTACTCAATTCTACCACATAATAATCGTAATTGTCATTTGCCACCTGCAAGGCTAAACTTTGCCCAACATTTCCGGCTAGTCCAACGTTCAAATCAGCATTTTTCAGAATGTGATACACCAACATGGTGGTGGTGGTTTTACCATTGCTACCCGTAATGCAAATCATTTTAGCGTTTGTATAGCGACCGGCAAATTCAATTTCGGAAATTATAGGAGTACCTTGTGCATGTAATTTCTTAATCAAAGGTGCTTTATCAGGAATACCCGGACTTTTGATAATTTCATCGGCATTCAAAATCAGGCTCTCAGTATGCTTTTTCTCTTCCCAAACAATTTCATATTGGTCAAGCAGCACTTTGTATTCTGGCTTGATTTCCGACAAATCGGACAAAAAAACATCAAAACCTTGTTTTTTAGCTAACACAGCCGCTCCTGCACCACTTTCGCCTCCACCTAAAATTACGATCCGTTTCATTTTTATCTAATTTTCAACGTTATAATTGTAATTGCAGCTAAAATAATTCCAACAATCCAAAAACGAATCACAATTTTAGATTCGGGCATTGCCTGAATAGGACGTTGGAAAATAGCTTGAAAACCAGCATTTCCCGGTTTTTGATAATGATGATGCAGAGGTGTCATTTTAAAAATTCGTCTGCCTTCACCAAAGCGTTTTTTGGTATATTTAAAATAGCCCACTTGCAGAACAACCGATAAATTCTCGATAATAAATACGCCACATAAAATCGGGATCAACAACTCTTTTCTGATAGCAATAGCAAAAACAGCAATAATGCCACCTAAAGTCAAACTGCCTGTATCGCCCATAAACACCTGAGCAGGGAAAGCATTATACCAAAGAAAACCAATGGTTGCCCCAATAAATGCTCCAGCAAAAATCAAGAGTTCACCAGTTCCGGGCAAATACATGATATTCAGATATCCTGCATAATTTATATTACCCGACACATAAGCCAAAATACCGAGAATGACCCCGATAATTGCCGATGAACCTGTGGCCAAACCATCCAAACCATCCGTCAGATTAGCTCCGTTTGAAATAGCGGTTACAATAAAAATAGCGACAAGTACAAATAATACCCAACCATACTGCTGAGCCTTATCACCAGCCCAAAGAAACGCATCGGCATAATTGAAATTATTATTCTTTACAAACGGAATCGTTGTTTTGGTTGATTTCGTATCGTGTTTGGCGTAATGCACACTCTCAACACGTTGTGTGACACCCTTTACCTCAATATTTTCACGAATAACAACATCAGAACTTAAATACATTGTCATTCCAACAATAATACCTAAACCTACCTGACCCACAATTTTAAAACGGCCACTAAGTCCTTCTTTATTCTTACGAAAAACCTTGATATAATCATCCAGAAAGCCTATTAATCCTAACCAAACTGTTGTTATCAGCATTAAAAGAATATAGGTATTTGTCAAATTAGCCAATAAAAGCGTTGGTACCAGAATGGCAATAATAATGATAACACCACCCATTGTCGGCGTTCCTTTTTTACTCATTTGACCTTCTAATCCAAGATCACGAATAGTTTCACCAATTTGTTTTTTTTGCAAATAGTCAATTATACGTCGACCAAATAGCGTAGACAAAAGAAGTGCTAATATAAACGCTAAACCCGTTCTAAACGAGATATAATTGAACAGGTGAATCCCCGGAAATGTGAATGCTTTTTCTAAGTATTGAAATAGATGATACAGCATAATTATAATTGATTAATTATGAATAAATAATTGATTAGAAGCTTTCTCGAACTACTTCTTTATCGTCGAAATGATGTTTTACTCCCTGAATAATTTGATAATCTTCGTGCCCTTTACCGGCAATCAAAACCACATCGCCAGCCTGAGCAAGTGCGCAAGCTGTTTTAATAGCTTCACGTCGGTCAACAATTGTAAGGCTTTTGGCCCTATCAACCACATCAAGACCGGCTAACATATCATTTAATATATCCTGCGGCTCTTCAAAACGAGGATTGTCCGATGTAAGAATCGCTTTCCAGCTTCCATTAACCGCTTCGCGAGCCATCATTGGCCGTTTTCCTTTATCACGGTTACCACCGCAACCAACTACAGTAATCAATCTACCATTGCCCTGCAAAATCTGATTAATGGTACTAATCACATTATTCAATGCGTCTGGCGTATGTGCATAATCCACAATAGCTGTATATCCTGCCGGAGCATGCAATGTTTCAAAACGACCCGAAACAGAATGCAACGAGCTAATAATACGCAACACCTCCATTTCATCCTGACCGAGCAAAACTGCTGCTCCAAAAACTGCTGACAAGTTGCTGGCATTGAATTTTCCGATAAAAGACACATTCACTTCTTTATCATTCATATCAAGCAACATTCCTTCAAAACCATGCTCTAAAATACGGGTTTTAAAATCGGCCATCGACCGAAGCGAATAAGTATATTTTTTTGCTTTTGAGTTTTGAAGCATTACCAAACCGTTTTTGTCATCGGCATTGGTTAGCGCAAAAGCATCACCCGGCAATTCATCAAAGAACTGTTTCTTAGCTTTCAGGTAATTCTCAAAAGTCAAGTGATAATCAATATGATCGCGTGTGATATTCGTAAAAACGCCTCCATCAAATTCCAATCCGGCAATGCGTCGTTGATCCACTGAGTGTGAACTCGCCTCCATAAATGCATATTCACAACCTGCATCAACCATCTGTTTCAATAACTCATTCAATGCCAATGCATCGGGAGTTGTGTGAGTTGCTTCAACAGCTAAGTCATCCACATAATTGCAAACTGTTGAAAGCAATCCCGATTTATGTCCTAACTGGCGGAATAACTGGTACAACAGAGTTGCAATAGTTGTTTTTCCGTTGGTTCCGGTAACACCAACCAATATCATTTTTGAAGAAGGAAAATCATACCATGCCGAAGCCATTTTTCCAAGTGCATCAGAACTATTTTCAACCTTTACATAGGTTATTTCGGGATGTATTTCATTAGGTAACTCCTCACAAACAATGGCTTTAGCTCCCTTTTCAATAGACATTTGTATATATTGATGTCCATCGGAAGCAGTACCACGGGTAGCGACAAAAACACTTCCCACGTCCACTTTGCGCGAGTCAAACTGAATATCTTTAATGTCAATTTCGATTTCTCCAATCGTTTTTTGCAAAATCACATTTTGCAATATGTCCGCTAAAATCATAGCTTCAAATTTTAGTTTTATTGTTTTTCTCAATGAATACTGATAAGCCTAGCCGCCAACAGAATTATCTCTCAAGATTTATTTTCATAATTGTGCCTTTTCTTACGGCAAACCCAGGTCTTAAACTCTGAGCTATTACCTTTCCGTAGCCATGCAGCTGAACGTTCATGCCTAGTTTCTCTGCCAAATACACAGCATCTTTTGCACCCATTCCAATCAAATTTGGTACAACATTGCTGGGAACTACAATCGGTTCCACCCGAATGCGTTTTCTTTCCGAATAAGTCTTAACCCAATTGGCCGAATTGGCAACCAAAGGCAATTTTAAATCTGCCGAAACACTCAACAATGCCTGAGAATATCCAACTTTCACATAAGGCTGAAAAGAATCCGTTGGGAAAGAATCTGCTGCAATTTTTTCAGGGTTATTGTTGGATTTCAGCGCCATAACCCGCTCAGCGATATTTTTAAACACCGAACCACTCATAGTTCCACCCGATGGATAACCAATACTTGGCTCACGCATAACTACAACACAGGTATACAATGGATTTTCGTAAGGGAAATAGCCACAAAATGCAACCTGATGTCTTTTTCCACCCTCTTTGTACCCACCCTTACCTTTTGAAATTTGCGCTGTTCCAGATTTTCCGGCAATGCGTACAAATTCAGATCGAACACATTGAGCCGTACCAAGCTTATCTTCAACAACTCCAAGTAAAGTTGAACGTATATCTCTTAATGTTGTGGGTTTACAAATAGCAGGATTAATCACCCGCGTTTCAAACGACTTTACGATAATCCCATTTTTACTAATTGATTTTACAAAAAAAGGTTTTATCAATTTTCCATCATTGGCAATAGAATTATAAAAAGCAAGGGTATAAATAGGTGGTATTTGCGTTTCATAACCCACCGACATCCATGGCAAAGTAGTATTCGACCAATATGCAGCAGCTTTATCGTGCGGATGACGAATATGAGGCGCAGCAGCTCCCGGGATCTCCAAATTCATATCCTCATTTAGTTTCATTGAATATAATTTATCAACAAATGCTGCAGGATCTTTTCCATATGCCTTCACAATAGCGCGGGAAATACCGATATTGGAAGATGCATAGATTGCTTGCGCCAGCGTAATTTTGTGATAACCACCATGATTAGCATTATGGTCGGTCATTATACTGGTACCAAATGCATAAAGTCCATTATACGTATTTATGGTATCACTGAGCTTTACTTTTCCTTCGTCCAAAGCAGCCATTAACGATGCAACCTTAAAAGTTGATCCTGGTTCGACTAAATCTGACACACAGCCATTTCTATTCTCCGTATAGGAGCCATCCTCATTGCGCTGCATATTTACGATGGCCTTTACCTCACCTGAGTGAACTTCCATCAATATAGCATATCCAACAGCAGCATCAAATTTCTTTACACCATCAAGCAATGCCTTTTCAGATATATCCTGAAGATCAACATCTAAAGTGGTGGTAATATCCATGCCATCAATCGGCTCTACCTGAACTGTCTCCATATAGCTATTGGCAACTTTCTGACGAGTAGAAACTCCCGGAGTACCTAATAGTTGAGTGTTAAAAAACAATTCCAATCCATTTTTTCCTCCTTTAGATTCATCTGCATAAATATCACCTACAGTACGAGAAGCAAGTGAGCCAAAAGGTCTCACACGTCTAAAAAGTTCTTTTGTTACTAATCCACTCTTATTGCGTCCAAGCCTGAAAAGTGGCAAGGTTTTAAGTTGTTTTAATTGAGAATAAGTTATTCGTTTAGGAAACAACTGAAGCTCGCTTCGTCCTTCTATATAAGCCTTATTCAAGAGATTTTTATATTCAAGAGGGGTTCTGTCTTTAAAAAAACTTGAAAGATAAATCGACACCGAATCCAGATTATCTTTAAACAGTTTTCCGTCTTTATCGTGCAAAGCAGGCACACGCAAGTCCATGTAAATATAGTAAGTCGGTATTGAGCTTGCCATCAACCGACCGTCACAAGCATAAATATTACCTCTGGTAGGCTTAACAACAATATTTGTTTTTGTGCTCTGAGCTGCCAATGCCAGCCATTTGTCACGCTCAACAAACTGCACAACAGCTATCTTATACAAAACGGCAAAAAAGGAAAGGCATATGGTTACATACACAATTCCAAAGCGAAGAACAATATTTTTACGTTTATCTGCCATTATTTTGCGCAATACTATCTTCAATTACAATAGGTGGAGTAGCCGTCTGAATCAAATTCACACCTCTTAAATTTATCATTTCCAATACATTCGTCTGGCGACTAATTTTCATTAACTCAGCCGAGTTGGTCAACGACTCATATTTTACATCCAATATCTTCTTTTTCAGGTCAATTTCTTTTGCCAATTGTGTTTCGCAATAAAAACGGTTATCTACATATAAAAACGTTAATACAGCAATCATAAATATCAGCCCATACTGTTTTTGAATAAATTTCTTAGTCAGAATATTACCATTAAGGATATCGCGAACAGAACTCGATTTAATATCCGAGAAATCTTCACTTCCAACAATGGCATCTGTTATTTTTTTTATCCAAGACATATTCTGCAATTATTAATTCCAACTCAAGTAACCGTCGGAACAATTAATCTTTTTTCAATTCTGCAATTCTCAACTTTGCACTGCGAACGCGTGGGTTGCGCTCAATTTCATCGGCATTGGCAATAATCACCTTATTATTAATAGCTTTCATGGGCGCAAGAACATTTCCATAAAAGTCTTTTTCTATCTTACCTTCAAAATTTCCGCTTCGAATAAAATTCTTCACCAATCTATCCTCAAGTGAGTGATAAGTCAATACCACAAGGCGTCCGTCAGGTTTCAACACTTCTAAACTCTGATCCAAAAGCGATTTTAGCACATCCATTTCTTTATTCACCTCTATGCGAAGTGCCTGAAACACACGAGCCATATCTTTTTTCTCTTTTTCTCTTCCAAAAAAAGGTTTCAACACTTCTATAAAAGGAAAAATCCGATCAAACGGTTTTGAGGAACGTGCATTTACTATCGTGCGGGCTATTTTGCGGGAATTATGCAATTCGCCATACAAATAAAACACATCTGCCAATTGTTCTTCGGGATATGTATTCAATAATACAGCAGCAGTCAAAGGCGATTTTGTATTCATACGCATATCCAAATCGCCATCAAAACGAAACGAAAAACCGCGCTCAGCCTCATCGAAATGATGCGACGAAACACCTAAATCGGCCAAAATTCCATCCACTTTTTCAATATTATGATAACGCAGAAAATTGGTCAAATACCGAAAGTTACTCCGTACAAATATAAAGCGAGGATCGTCAAGAGCATTTTTAACCGCATCTTCATCCTGATCAAAGCCCAACAATTTTCCATTTTTGCCTAAACGCGAAAGTATTTCGCGCGAATGTCCGCCACCACCAAAAGTCACATCCACATAAACGCCATCGGGTTTAATATCCAACCCATCTATTGTTTCATTCAGCAATGCCGGAATATGATAAGCCACTATTCCCTGAGGGGGAACTGAATTACCAACGTTTGATGTATTTTTTTTCAACAACATATTCATTTGATTTTATGAAGCTCGAACTAACTTCATTCCCCTTTAGGCGTTAGGGGCTATTATTTGTGGTTTCATCATTCTTTCTTTCAGCAAGGCAGCAAAGTCAGCCTGCGACATTTTTGCCTGTTCATATTTACCTTTGCTCCAAACAGCAAAGCGGTCGATCATACCTACAAACAGTACTTCTGCATTTTCAACACCAATGGCCTGAAGATTCTTTTTCGAAATAAGCACACGGCCTTGCGAATCAATATCCAACCATTCAGCATCTGACACAAACTGCATGAGCAAAAGCTGATCTATTGGATTCCATTCATCCAACTTCGACTTAAAATCATTCAACTTCTGATCCCATACAGATTCAGGATAAATAACAAGACAAGCATTTTCAGCATCTTTCTGCATCACCACCCGCTCCTTTTCGGCATCGGGCAACAGCTTACGATAAGCTGACGGAATAAAGATCCGCCCCTTCACATCTGCTTTTGCTTCGTATTTGCCTATAAATGTTGACATAATTAATTGAGTTCAATTTTTCAACGGTAAAAGTACAGAAATAATTCTATATGCCCCACAATTCCCCACAAAAAATTTATCAACAGTTTTAAACAGTATTTTTGCGTATTTCTAACAAGTTTTCAACAGTTTTTCAACAACGAATTTAAATTATAGAATAACACAAATATCTGATTACATTATAATTAATAATAAAATTGAAAAAATCACCCCAAACAAAAGAAAAGTGGGGGAAATTTTATCATCAATCGAGATTTTTCTTGAAATAAGCCAAAACAAACCGAACCAATTAAATAAAAAATCTATTTTTTGTAGAAACATTTTTTGTACATTTGCAAACAACAGAAATAATCAGTAAAAGAGATGAATTCAGAAAACGTTATAAACATAGATGTTACCAAAGTACTGAAAAACAAAGCTCCAAAAGCCAGAATTCCTAAATTCGTGGTCAACTATCTGCGCAGAATTATTCACGAGAAGGACTTCAACAAATTGTTTAAAGACAATGCCAACGTAAAAAATCTAAAGTTCATAGAAGCTAGTCTTCGGATGTTCAATATCACAGCCACACTTGAGAACAAAGAGGATCTACCTGATCCAACCGGAAAATATATTTTTGCCAGCAACCACCCACTGGGTGGACTCGACGGACTTACAATAGGACTACTGCTAGGGAATGAATACGAAGGCAAAGTAAAGCTATTTACCAACGATTTGCTTATGTATGTTCAGCCGCTGGAGGAAATGTTTATTCCAGTAAATAAGGTTGGAAGTCAGGGCAAGACACATGCTGAGACTTTGCAGAATTTCTTTAATTCCGACAACCATTTAATCACATTCCCGGCCGGAATGTGCTCTCGAAAAACAAACGGAAAAATAATGGACTTGGAATGGAAGAAAAGTTTTATCAGTAAAGCCATTCAACATCAACGCGACGTTGTTCCCATTTATTTTGAAGGCAGAAACTCCAACTTCTTCTACAACCTGGCCAAAATCAGAAAATTCTTAGGAATAAAAGTCAATGTTGAAATGCTATATCTCGCCGACGAGATGTTTAAACAAAAAGGGAATCATTTTAAAATAACGATCGGAAAACCCATCCCATGGCAAACCTTCAACAAAACGAAAACCCAGACTCAATGGGCACAATGGGTAAAAGAGATAGTATACAAAATGAAGAAAAACTGACTCAAAACTTAGTCAGTACCGACATCAACAAATCCTGAACGTAATAATGGAACCGGCAGAAATTATCAAAATAGACATTGCAAAAGTGCTTAAAGCCAAAGCACCTCATACAAGAATCCCCGGGTTCATTGTCAACTATTTGCGACGAATCGTACACGAAGATGAATTCAACATATTCTTCAAGAAGAACCCACATCTAAAAAATCTTGATTTTATTGAAGCTGCCTTCAAGTACCTCGAAGTTACAACTACTATTGAAGGTCGGGAGAATTTACCACCCAAAGGTGGGAGATACATTTTTGCCAGCAACCATCCACTCGGTGGATTAGATGGCATTGCCACCGGCTACTTGCTCGGGAAAGAATATGATGGCAAAGTTCGTTTTTTCTCGAACGACCTTATGATGCACTTGCACCCAATGCAGGAAATGTTCGTTCCGGTAAATAAAACCGGAGCACAAAGTAAAGAACATGCCGAATTAATGCAGCAACTATACGAATCCGACAATCATCTGGTCACTTATCCATCGGGCATGTGCTCCCGAAAAGTCAATGGAAAAATAATAGACCTCGAATGGAAAAAGAACTTTATCAGCAAAGCTATTCAATACGAGCGCGATGTTATTCCCATCTATTTCGAAGGTAAAAATTCAAACTTTTTTTACAATACGGCCAGACTACGAAAATTCCTCGGCATAAAATTCAACGTTGAAATGATGTATCTGGCCGATGAAATGTTTAAGCAAAAGGGAAGTAAATTCACCATCCGTATTGGAAAGCCCATACCATGGCAAACATTTGACAAATCAAAATCGCAAAGCGAATGGGCCGAATGGGTAAAGGCATTGGTTTACGAGATGGAGAAATAGCCCAATCAAAACTAAGTAAATGAGCACTAAATCCATCCGAAAAGCCAGCGAAAAAGACATAGACACTATCCACAACATACTGGATATGGAACCATTCAAATACAATGAAGATGTTCCTTATGAACGCACTTGGATAGAACAACTTGCAACCAACGACCGCTGCCTGACCCTGGTATATGAAAACAAAGGCGAAATAAAAGGCTTTATAAGCGGCGAAAAGATGGTAAGCGGAGTCATTATGATCTGGTTTTGCGCTGTAAAACCCGAATACCAAAACAAAACCATTGGCATCAAGCTTTACAACGAATTTGAAAATGTATGCCGCCTTACAGGAGTCAACGCCATTCTTGCCTACGGATTTAAAACCTCAGCCGGCATGCTCGACCGACTGAAATTTTATTCCGGCGAACATACTTACCGTGAGTTTTATAAATCGTTGGAATAACTCACATTATCATTTCTTCTTCGGAGTTACACTTAGTCGGTAAATCAAGTGAAGCATCACATACGATGGGATTGTATTATGCCATGATTCGGTTCGCCCTTGTCCATTTACATAATATTGTACACTTGAGAGTTGGTGTAGCAGGTCAAAACCTTCCAGACGGGTAATAAGCTTACCTTTTGCAAAAGCGCAACTCACCGATGCATTCCAGATCAGATTATCAGTATTAAGCGACGCATCAGAATATCCGCGCCGACTAAACATCTTGATATCCGAAGCCAAATCTATTTTTTTAAACAGTTTATAGCCACCCGTCATGCCATAATTAAAGTCACAGGCATTGATTGCCTGAAAGTTTTCGCGCTGACTGGTGGTATAGTTCCATTGTATTTTCCCATTCAGTCCTAACTGCAAGTCACCCTTTTGATATTTAAGTTTGAGTACTTCCTCTAGTTTATTATTATCCACCTTGCTGAGCACAATGGTAGTACTACCGCTTACTGAAGTCAAATCCACATTATGATTATAAATCCATCCTGTGTGGTTTTCCCAATTCCACAATTTATTTTTATCCAGGGCTTTACCGTAATCCATCGTTACACTCATATTCCAATTGCCATTTACATTTTGCGGACGATAAGTATAAACTCCCGTTTCGGCATTGTAACTAAAACTATTTGCTACCTGACGACTAACAAGTGAAGCACTCGCATTAAAACTAATAAAGCGTTGTGTTTTGGGATTCCGATCTGAGAAATAAGCGTTCAGATTATGAGTAATTGAGTTTTTTAGATCAGGATTACCCAAACGAATGGCCAATGGGTTAGAGTCGTCGCGGATATTGACCATACTTGCCATATCGGAAGTATTCACCTGCAAATCATAGTTGCAACGATAGTCTCTGGTAAAATTACGAACCTGTCGGTAATAAGTCATTTCAGGCTTCACAATCCAGTTAGTTTGATGCATTAATGTATCTAAGGTATTGCGATGATAACCCAGCTTTTCATATTTGTGCTGCAATGTTCCCTGAAGATTAAACCAGGTGGATTTATCTTTTTCTCTTTTTTCGTAGAAAATACGGAATGCAGAATTCTCAGTTTGTTCCAAATAATCTTTACTATAAGTATTAGACGCATCAAGTGCCATTAGCAGTGAATCGCGTGTCGACGGCAAATCGCCTGGCGAATGCCCGGTACCACTACCCCAGCCATTAAGTTGGTCGAGTCGGTACAGAGAGTTGACATCATACGCGTATCTTTGGGTATAATTTGCCCAAACGTGATAATTCCAGTTATTGAGCTGATGAATAATATATCCCGCACCAGCTGAGTAATTATAGTTTTTATTTGGATTTGTACTATATTTATTTCTAAAATCTGTTCCACCATTATTTTTCAAATAATTCAACTGATACAGATCAAACGTACTGTTCATACTATTGCGGTAGTCGCCATTAATTGTAATATCAAACTCATCGCCCCATGTAAGCTTTTTAGTCACCTTTAGCTCCATATTCAACGTCCCATCGTGACCATTTCCTTTTGAATTGCTGAATTGTCGGTTAATGGCCATAGCACTCAATAGGGGCGACAGTGAAGTGTTGAATACCGAATCCAGCACTTGCATCGTACTTCCAAACGCAACAGGATTAGCATTGAATGTGGCTGAGCGATTGTACGAAGTATAATCCGTTTTACTATACAGCCCGTACGTATAGACACTCATGTAAAAGGGTTTTTTCAGCGTAAATTGATTATACCCCCAAAAATTAAAATTATTGGTATTGTATGAACCCTCTGATCGGGAAAAAGTATTCCCAGTACTTAGGAATGACTCTGAAGCTGAACGGCTTTTATAGTCAATATCATACATTCCTATGTTCACACTCAAATTATTGTCGTATCGCTGATCTTTATCGTCAACATTTATATCAACACCAACTCTTTTTATACTAATAAGACCCTCAGGGCTATCGCTGGGAGTCCAATCCCCCTCACGTCCCGGCTTACGATATTCGTTTACATTGTTCATGTTTCCATAAAACGATATTCTTGTATTATCGCTATAACGCAGACCGAAAAGACGCCCCATATACCTGTCGTGCGTACCACCTGCCACTTCAGCATTGACAATATAACCGGTGGAATACTCTTTTTTCAGGTTCACATCCATCACCAATTCTTTTTGCTCCACATCACGCCCCATGTATTTGCTTTTGTCGGTTGACTTATCATAAAATTGCACATTTTTTATCGTGTAATAGGGTAGATTTTCGAGCATCACATTGTTTTTACCTTTGAAAAACTGTTTCCCATTTAGCATCAGATAGTCTACCTTTTTGCCGTTCATATAAATTTCACCATTATCTTTCAGCACTACTCCGGGCATTTGTTTCACCAAATCGTCGAGCATGGAACCTTTGGGCAAATTAAACGCATCCGCATTGTAAATAACCGTATCACCTTTATACACCATTTTAATTTTTGTGGCTGTAATAAGCGCTTCATTTAGCTTGTGATCTTTCTCATTTATCCTTCGCGCACGTTTTTTCATAAAATGCCAGGGCGCATCAAAATAATTATTGCGTGCCACGTATTTTATGTCGAAATCGATATAGGTGGGATAATAATCGGGTTGTTCAGCTTTGATAATAAACTTCTGCGGACGAGCGGGAATGTCGAAGCGATAATAGGTGTCGATTTTATTGGTATTACCGTCGAAATAATTTACAGTTTGCGTGTCAATCACCGAACTATCAGGGCGCATAAGGGTAATTTTGGTACTTTCGATGCCTACTTTCGTAAATGAGTCCTTAATATGCCCCCATAACTGAATGGTGCGTTCTTTCTTTGCCGGCTTCTCAGGGGTTTCCACCTTATTTTGCGGGCTAACAATAAAACAGATACACAAAAAAGAGAATAGTATGATTTTTTTCATGTGAGTATTTTTAAGATTATATGCCATAATTAAACGTTAACAACAATGATTTATTATAACACATTAAACTTAATTTTTAAAAACGTTACTTTCACCAAAAAAAAATGTTCGTTAAATCAACATTCAATAAAAATCTGACAGTCAATTACAACTTTATTTATTGCATTCATCAAATCAATACCCATTTATCTCTTCAAACCGGGTACTTATTGTTTTCCCGGACTCAAAATCAAACAGCGTTAACTTGCGGATGGTATAATAACAAACCCAATAGCTGCTTAACATACTAATATAGTTACTTTCTGCTTCCATTTGTTTGCTAATGGCATTGTTTACAGTGGCTATATCTGCCTTCCCTATCTGGAATAATTTCTTTGCTTTATCTAATGCCTGATTGGATATATCCTTAGCCTCAAATGCTAAGGATATTTGTTCTTTACGGAACTGAAATTCAGTGACAGCTGAAATAACCCCTTGACGAAACGATTGATCGGTTTGTTGAGCAGTAATATGTGCAGCTTCCAAGTTACGTTTGGCTACATTAATCTTCCCTTTGTTTACACCCCAGTCAAGAAGAGGTACTGTAAGTCCTACTGATATAATATCCTGACGTGATGGTTGCTGATATGCCTTGGAAAATTTATCTGCCACCTGATTATAACCGACACTAGCATTTAATGTAGCAGAAAAACGTTGATTCTTTATCACCTGATCCAGTGTCTGTTGATTGCTTAGTATATTTTCCTGCTGCTCCAGGTAAGATGGGTTATTAGAAACAGCTTGATGAATAGCTTCATCTTTGTCAATATTCAAATCGGATATTTTTTCGGGAATTTCAGTAGAAAATGCCGTATCATTGCCAATTCGTAATAAAGTCATGAGGTTAAATCGGCTTTTTTGAAGGTCAAGTGCAATATTGACCAGCGATGACTTTGCATTAATCAGATTCAACTTCAAGGTTAATAAATCGGATTGCGAAATAGAGCCAATTTTATATCGCTCTTCTCCAATACGGTAAAGTGTATCACTGTTATTGATATTCTGTTTGGTCAGATTATAGATTTTTTCATTGAGTGCGACATTGAAGAAATAATTAGTTGTTTGTTCAGCTATTTCTTCCAGACTGTAAACCAATTCTTTCTTTGCTTTTTCGTACTTCAAAGGCTCTAGTTTTTTATCCCATTTAAAACCATTGTACCCAAACAACTTTTGAGAATAACCTAACCGAAATGGTACGGTAGTATATTGTTCATATTCTGAAGATCCTATATTTTTCAGATAGCCTAAATCAGTGTCAATTGTAAATGTCCCACCCGTCCAGTCTACATTTTGATTGATGCATAAATTAGCATCTGAATATATGGTTTTTTGTGACTTATAGGTATCAATATTATTGACATAATCGTATCGCTTTACAATACTGTTACTATACGAAACTGGAGTAGTACCAAGCGATACCGTTGGTAAACGTTCCGCTTTATAAGTTCGGTACTGCCAGTAACCAGATAAATAAACATTTTTTGCCTTAAAGGCGGATAAAGAACTGTCGGTAGCAATCCGAATGGCATCATTCAACGAAAGTGTAGCTTCAGGCAGTGCTGCACTTGCTCCAACTATAAAGCATAACCAAAATAACAATAATAAAATCTTCTTCATTTTTCAACACCCTCCGTTATCATAAAAATATCCCATTGAGGTTTTACTTCCTGTAGAACTGAAAGTAAAACATTCATACATCCAATTAAAACAGAAATATCTACTGCACGATTTTCTAGTTGCTGCAATAGATTTTGTTGCGAATTAAAAAATCCCATTTTTTCCAACATATCAATGGCAATATCCTGAAAGCACTTGTCTCCGGTTTTCTGAAAAAGCCGTACGTAGCATCCAAAATCTATCGTATTGGCAAGATTAAAGTCACAACCATCAATTTTCAGACTCAACAAAGTTTCTAAAGTATAATTATACGACATATCATCCTGTAAAATTTCAGATACCGAAACCAACACATAATTTTTATATACTGGGGAAAATATATCAGGGTTCCAATTCTCTTTTAATTTCCGAATCAATGTTTTTATCTGAGAAATATCAAATTCATATTCGGGCATTACGACTAAAATCTGACTGAGAAAAAGAACAGTATTAGCAATTTCCTTTTCTTCTCTTGATTTCAAGGCTAATTCTATAATTTTATCAGTCAATCGGTTTAAATAATCCTTCTCCGTTGCATGTTCCCCATTACTGATTTTAAAATTTTCATTGTTTAAACGAGCTATATAATGCTGTGAAAATCCAATCAGATAGTTAATTGACACACAATTGTCAATTAAATCCGAACATTGTTCATTTAAACGAGGACAAAGCTCTTCCAATATCTCATCCGTTGCGTTTTCAATATATTCGTGTTGAGCAAGAAACTCAATATACCAACAAAATCCGGGTAAGCCCGTAAACAAGCCAGCATCATCTTTTAACAGCCCTATTCGGTTACTTATCATATCCCAAATGCCATCTGCAATATCCGAGTATTTCTTTTTTCGTGTGAGCCGATAATATAATACGAATAAACGAGCGAGACCTATTTTTCCGTTTAATCCATCTTGTATGATTTTTCCTTCATAGAATGCTTGAAATAAGATGTTTACTACTAAATCCAAATGATGTTGAAAAATTTGATAGGTTTCTCTATTTTTGAAAAGAACTGATTTTATTTCATAGTTTTCGGCGGGTATATAACCATATTCACGGATTTCCCTGCTTAAACTATATCTGTCCAGATAATTAGCTAGTTTTTCCACATTATGAGGATTGTTTGACTGTATGGGGCGGGTATGAACACAATGCAAATCATCAATTACTGCCATTTCTGTTCCAGAAAACCCTATTAATTCTGACCAATGATACTCAATACCCCATCCACTGTTGTTTTCATTAAAGGTGAATAATACCTTTTGTAATGCCTCACGTGAAAAACAGGGTGTCATCATTTCAACAAAATTAGAGTAGCGCAGCTTACAGAATTTGTCCTTCAATGTATGTAGGTAGGTATAATACGAATCCGACAAGGCAGGCTGTGCAATATGCAGAGCGAACTGTCGCATATTCTTAAACAATTTTGAAATATTGTCAGTATCTATCAGTATATCATCATCAGGAATATAGAAATACTCGTATTTCTCAAGATACACAGGATGTTTAATCAGGTAATCATACACTAATTTGAACTTATAGCCTCTTTGACAACTGATAAAAGCAGTATCGTTATAGAATTTAGTATAAGAATCGTCATAAACAATCAAGTGCAAATCAAAGTCTACTTCTTCTTTTAGCCACTCCCGATGTAAACTATTTTTACCAACTGCTGAGATAACGCAGCATTTTTTAAGCTCTTTCTGGTCAATATACATTCGTGGTTTCATAAAATGAAATATGCAATTATTCTTTATCTTTTCAATTCCCGTTCAGGACTCTTCTCCTTTATCTCTTCAAAAACCATGAACGCTCTCTCTATCACTTCATCCATATTTAGGTAAGCATATTCGGCAAGTCTTCCTGTAAAAAACACATTCTTTTCCCGGGTTTCAATCTCCGCCAGTGCTTTGTATTTTTCATACAGCAAACGGTTTTCTGTTGCCGGTATCGGATAATATGGTTCTCCTTGTTCACATGGATATTCATAGGCAATGGTGGTGCGAGGATGTTTTTGTCCGGTTACATGTTTTACTTCCACAGAGCGAGTATAATCATGTTCATTTGGGTAATTAATTTGCACACAGGGCTGTACGTATTCCTCAGCAACATCTTTATACTCGAACTGCAAGCTACGCCAAGGTAATGATCCATAACAATAATTGAAATAATCATCAATGGGGCCGGTGTAGACCACACAAGGAATTTCGGATAAATTGATTTCCCGATAATCCGTATTCAATAATAAATGAATATTCGGATGATTAATCATACTCTGCATCATAGCCGTATAACCATAAGCCGGCATTAACTGGTATTGGTGATCTACATACCGATTATCTCTATTAAACCGAACCGGAATACGACCACAAACCGATGTCTCCAATTCCTTAGGATGTTTACCCCATTGCTTCAGGGTATAATTCAGGTAAAAAGCATTGTACATTTCTTTTCCGACTCTCGACCATACAAATTCTTCGGAATTCTTCGGAGATTCAATTTTTTCACGTCGTTTTTCCAATAACTCTTTTGCTTTTTCAGCGTCCAGCGTTTGACCAAAGAACTGCTCTAAAGTATCCAAATTGATGGGGAAGGCATAAAGTTGATTATTGAATGAACTTTTGACCACATAATTACCTTCAATCCATGAAGTAAACTTCGACAAATAGTCAATCAACGTTGGATTATTTGTTCGAAAATAGTGTGGACCGTATTGATGAACCAGCACACCATTTTCCATGTGTTTATCGAAACAATTACCTGCTATATGATCTCTACGTTCTACAATCAAAACTTTCCAGTTTAATAACTTTGCTGCACGTTCTGCTATAACGCAACCGGAAAGACCGGCGCCAACTACTATTAAATCAATATTTTGAAGCATACTGTTAGTTATTTGAAGCAAGATTATTCTTAAAAATCTTCTTTATTGGCTGTAAAAATTGTTCGATTAACCGCAGGTCATCGGTTATAATGTCAGCATTAGCTGTCATTTCTTGTGATAAGGTAAGCTTCTTACCATAACTGGTGGTTAACCCTTTCGGAAAGCTTACTTCCACCACATAATTACCTTCTTTAGTAGGTATTAATGATATTCGTTTCACTTGCCCTATCACCATACCGTATTCATTATCTGGGAAATTGTTAAAGTGAACATTTACAGATTGTCCCACTTTTACTTTCCCCGAACGGGCAATAGGTAATTGCGCTTTTCCAATTAATTCTGTTTGAATCTTTGGTATGATGGTAAATACAATATCTCCAGCTACAACATTCTGATTGGTTGCCCAATAATTGGTAAAGGTTACTTTTCCGGCAATAGGACTTGTCAGAACATAAGTCATCTCCCACGATCGAATTTCATTTTCCAATTGGTTGATAGTGGTTTTTAATTGAGACAATAAACCATTCCTCTTTTCCAAATACTGTTGTTGAATATCCACTAGATTATCTTCCATCTGCGAAATCTGAATCTGCATATTTTCCAGAGATGAATGCATATTCTGCACATTCATATCGCTTTGAAGTAAAGTACTTTTGGCTTTATCGCTTTCCTCTTCCGAAATCAGGTTTTGCTTACGCAAATAGTCTTCGCGGCCGAAAGCCTTTAGGTCAAGTTCATGTTGGTTGTTTACAATTTCCTTTTGTTTTAGCAAGCTTTGGTAATGTTGTTTGTTAGCCTCTATCAGTTTTCGGGTCGACTCCAGTTTTTTAGGATAATAATGCAGCTCTATAAATTTATTATAGCCTTCCAGATTTACCAAAAAGCCTGAATAAGAACTTTGAATGGCTCCAAGCTTAAGTTCTTTACGTGGTAAGTTATAAGTATATTCTTTATTCACGGCAAGTAGAATCTTACTCAGTTCCGACTTCAAAAAAATAATATCATTATACCCTGCAGGATTTTCCAGCAAAGCCAGACAATCACCTACGCAAACTATCTGTTGGTCTTTAACTTGTAATACAGCTAACTTTCCACTGGTTTTCGCTACAATACCGGCAGGAGGAGTAGCAGTAGTTAACACCAAAGGTGCAGATATGATTTCAGGATACTTAAACAACCAGCTTCCTACAATCAACATTACTACTATGCATGCCAACAGTGTAATTCCCCTACGCAAAATCCAACTTGGTACATTTCCCAATACTTCCTGCACTTCCTCGCTGCGTAGTTCCACCTCTTTACCAACAGTCCCTCCAACCTCCCCAAAGGGGAGGCTTTTTGAATTTGTATCGTCAATAATTTTTTCTTGCTTCATTGTCAACTAATCTTAAAGTCCCCCTTCGGGGGATTTAGGGGGCTATTGTCCCAACTCCAATTGATTCTTTACCAATTGATAATAAATCCCTTGCTTGGTGGTCAATTCCTTATGCGTTCCTTGTTCCACTACCTTTCCTTTATCCAACACAATAATATTATCGGCATGTTGTACGGTACTTAGCCTGTGTGCAACAATAATGACCGTTTTATTTTGATTAAAGACAGTCAAGTTGTCCATAATTTGCCTTTCGTTGGTAGCATCTAACGAATTGGTAGCTTCATCAAAAAATAGATAATCAGGATTTTTATAGACCGTACGAGCTATTAGCAAGCGTTGCTTTTGTCCCTGACTTACCCCATTCCCTTCCATTCCTATTTTGGTGTTATATCCCATAGGAAGTGAGTCAATAAATTCCTTTATATTGGCTGTTTTTACAGCATATAAAAGTCGTTCTTTATCAACATAATCATCTCCTACTGCTATATTTCCTGCTATTGTGTCCGAGAAAATAAAACCTTCCTGCATCACAACCCCTGTTTTTTGACGCCAAACGTGGGAGTTTATGTTTTTTAGTGGCGTTTGATCGACAGAAATAGTTCCCTTGTTAGGCGGATAAAAACCGAGTAACAATTTTATCAGTGTGGTTTTTCCACTTCCGCTGGCTCCCACAATAGCAGTAGTTTTATTTGCGGGGATTTCCAGATTAATATCTTCCAATACATAATCCCTGTCAGCTCCATCGTAACTAAACCACAAGTCTTTCAGATAAAGGGTTTTATTTTCCGGGATATGATTGAGTTTTATATCCGCCAAATCTTCTTCATCCTCCTTATTGTGTATTTCACCCAAACGTTCCAAACTAATCTTAGCATCTTGAAAAGCTTGTGCTAAACCGATGAACTGACTGATTGGACCGGAAAGTTGACCGATAATATAACTCAGCGACATCATCATCCCCAAAGTCATCTGACCTTCAACTACCGAACGTGCAGCAATATACGATATAGTTAAACTGGTGGATTGATTAAAAAATACAGAACCTGTTTGCTGATACTGTCCCAATACAATTCCACGAACACTAATTTTGAACATTTTCACTTGTATTCTCTCCCATTTCCAACGCTTTTGTTTTTCGCAATTACACAGTTTAATTTCCTGCATACCGGTTATCAATTCCACCATATTGCTTTGGTCGGCTGATGATTGTGTAAATCGTTTATAATCCAGTTCGCGGCGATACTTCATAAACGAAAGTACCCAAAGTACGTAACAAGTATTTCCGAGGAGAAAGACCCCTAGAATTAAGGGATTGAAATAAGCGAGTATAAAACCGAAAACAATAAAGTTGGTAAACGAAAAAAGAACACTAAGTGAAGTTCCAGTAAGGAAAGATTGAATACGTCCGTGATCTCCTATCCTTTGCATAATATCTCCCACCATCTTGGTATCGAAGTATCCCAAAGGCAACTTCATCAATTTGATCAAAAAGTCAGATATTAATGAAATGCTGAGTCGCGTGGTCATGTGAAGACTAATCCAACTGCGAATAAAATCCATTCCTAGTTGAGTAACAAAAAGGACTAATTGTGCAATTAATATCAGAGTAATGACACTCAAGTTATGATTACCTATCCCCACGTCCACCATAGTCTGTGATAGAAATGGGAAAATCAGTGATAATACACTGCTAACTACCATTCCAACTGCCAGTTGGATTAACTGAGATTTATGGGGTTTGAGGTAACGGAAAAAGTAGCGTAAATTAGCTTTTGACTCTGCTTTTTCGTCTTCCTGATCGTAAAATGCCGGGGTTGTGTATAACACCAAAGTTATGCCTTTGTCTTGATCCTTTGATTTGGTACTTATCCAACAACGCAAAAATTCCTCTTTTGTATAGGTCAATAATCCACTCGCCGGATCGGAAATAGAAATGGAATAATCATCCGCAACATTCTTTTTTCTTAAAAATTTCCGTTTCCGTTTGATGTCGTAGCAAACTACAAAATGATTCTGATTCCAATGAATAATACAAGGCAGGGGTGTATCTTGAGCCAACTGCTCAAAACTGATGCGGACTCCTTGCGTTCGGAAACCAATACTTTCTGCCGCCTCACTTATTCCTAGCATGGATACACCCTGCCGAGTTAAGAATGATTTTTCCCGTAAAGTTTGTAACGAAAACGAATGCCCATAATACTTAGCAATCATTCTAACGCAGGATGGACCACAGTCCATGGCATCAAGTTGTTTAAAGTGCGGAAAGTTTTTCAAAATAATCTATTTTACGAACTTTATTCATCTATTTATCAATCTAATATAATGAATGCTGATAATTATCTGAACATATATTAGGTCCAATCATATAAAAAGGAAATGGTGAAGGGACGTTGTTAACAACACGAAATGTAGCAACATTACCTGCACACGTACTAAAATCTAGTACCTAATTTTTACTACTGCCCCCTTGCTGCCATACGGATTATATCGTGTGGCAAACCAGAAACTACCTACACAGAACTATCTCTTTTAGCATTTTCACGTCATACAATCGCACAGGAGCATGGGGTTTCTTTTATTTTTCAGCGTTTCTGAAAAACCGATTCCAACGAATCTTACCACTAAACCAACCTTTGTCTTTATCCAATGACAACCATACCATTACTGGTCGCCCCACAATATGGTTTTCTGGTACAAAACCCCAATAACGGGAGTCGGCTGAATTATGTCGATTGTCTCCCATCATCCAGTAATAATTCATTTTAAACTGATATGTGGTTGCTGGTTTGTCATTAATATAAAATACTCCGTTTCTCACTTCAAGTTTATTGTGTTCGTATACACGGATTATTCGTTCGTAAATCGGGAAGTTATAATGGTTCAATGCTAAACGCATTCCTCGTTTAGGAATCCAGATAGAACCATAATTGTCTCGTGTCCAAGCTTTGTTACCGCCTAAGGGGAATACTTCGCTATTCGGGCAAATTACAGATAATGTGAAACCATTTCTTTTGATAATTGACCGACTCTGATCTACCATTGCTTGACATGAAGTGTTTTCCGGTTCAATCTTCAGTTGTTTTACACCAGTGACGCTAAGCAATTTTTGATAACTATCCTGATTTAATGGGAAATGATAGACTGGTAATTCAAGACTGAGGTTTAATGACTTTAATTGTTCTGCAGTTTGTGTATTATCTAATATCATTCTGTCTTCTTCGCTCACGCCAAGTTTATCCAATATTTCGTTATTCAGTAGAGTTCCATCTGTCTGGATATAATAGTTGAACTGTATTCCGGGAATTTTTTCCTGTTTCTGTCCGTTTACATAAACCTGATTATTTTTAATAGTCAGCCAGTCACCTGCAATAGCTACACACCGTTTTACATAGTTTTCACGACGGTCAACAGGCCGATAAACAATATCTCCGTAGTCTCTTGTATTTGATTTTACAATCTCACGACCATATTGGTAACAAAGTTCAGCAGTAGGTTTTACTGTAGGTATCTGACTTTTCATAAAAGCAAATCCTTCTTCATAGCAACTTGTGTAATAATCAGGATTCTGACGATTCACAGCCACAGTATCACCTGCAGGAAAGTTGAATACCACTATGTCATTGCGTTTTATTTCGTCGAAACCTTTCAGGCGTTTGTAATCCCATTGTGGATTTTCAATAAATGATTTGCAATTGAGCATCGGGAAAGTGTGCTGAACGAGTGGAAACGATAATGGAGTGTTTGGTACACGAGGGCCATAACTGGCCTTACTTACAAACAAGAAATCGCCTACTAACAAAGTCTTTTCAAGTGAAGAACTTGGTATTTGGTAATTCTGAAACAGAAAGGTATTGATAAAATAGACTGCTACCAAAGCGAAAACAATCGCATCCACCCAACCCATAACAGTTAATACATACTTGTTTTTTGACGACTTCCACCAAGTCCAAGGAATGTAATGAGCAATGAAAGCGTCAACTATTAAAGGCAATCCCAAAAGCCACCAATAATTACCAACCCACACAATAAATAAAATGTAAATTAAACTCCACACGCTGCATTTAATCCATTGTTTCAGCGGTTGTTGAAAACGTTTTGTTTGTTTGTCTGCACTCATTTTTAATTGTAAATTAGAGATTTAATCTTCACCAACCATTTAATGGAAAGTGTTATATTTTCCTTTTCTGTTCACTAAATAATATTTGCGTAAAATTACTCAAATACTTCGTTCTTTTTATGCTTACAGATAACAACGATCAAAGCCTAGGGCATTTGGCGGTTGTGGAACAACGAATAACAGTTTATTCTTGTATTTACAGGGTGATAAAAAATGTTAACGTATTGAATATCAACTAGATTAATTTGCAATTAAAGTACAAAATTGTATGTTCCAATGAAGAAATCAACACTATTACCAAAAAACAACCTTTTTTGTTCCAAAAAAATGGAATCGTCTTGAAAAGCTTTTGAGAGTATTCAATTAATGATCTATCGAAACTACGCTAAGTTTTTTTGACGACACAAAAATAGAATTTATCAGAATTGCCATTTAATGATTATTCAAAGATAAATAAACTTTTGAATATAAATATCAACAATATCAAATCATATGTAGTCATAATATGCAAATAGGTCAACTCATTAAACCCAGATTACGCAATAGAATTATATATGATTACAAGTGATTGAATCCAAACAACTTATCGCTCTTTTGTTCTAATGCGTAGCATTAGAACAATTTCTGTTTATAATTCTGATATAAAGTAATTTGTAATTACAAAATCACGCTAATGCGTAATCTGGGTTAAATTTCCTCTATTGAGAAAACTCAATAGAAGAAAAATATAAAACAAAATTACAAACATCTACAAGTTGTTTCTGCCTGTCGTACCCCATATTTTCCACTACTACCATCAGATTTCGTACAGCTATTTCTACTGCTTGTGCCACAAAAAGCGCAGTCTAAACCACTACACTACGTCCAAAAACTGATTTTGACTGCTCTCTTGAAAGAATTTTTGCAACTCCTAAGTCGGCTACGTTTAAACGTTTTTTTTTGAATTTAATTATCCATAAATATACTGATGTACAAGTATTTATACAGAGAAGAACTTCATGTTATTACTGCCGGTTAAACTGAAAGAAAATATTTTGAATCATTAAAATTTAACTCGCAAAATATTCTTGAAATATCACAAAGAGTTCTGTTATTGATTTGTTTTAAGATACCTCAAATAAGCATTATGAAATACACTCATTTTTTTTATCAGCGTCATCGAAATATGTTGTTATCATACCGCCTATTTCATTATTCTTACGAGTTACATCTGAATATCCAAAATCTGACTGAACAGAAATAAAAGGATACATCACAAACTTGTTATTCGTAATATCAGACAAAGAAATGTCCGTTACAACACTCTCAACAAAATCTGCATCCAAAATGGACTGATAAAACTTATGAAACACTATGGTAAACTGCATACCGTTAAACTTATCAGCCCAAAAAAGACGTTCTGATACTTGTATTGCATTTCCAAACCAGCTATAACCACCAGAAAGCATATCAGCTCCCAAAGCTTCAGCCTGAACAATAGACTGGTGCAGAAAATCTGATGAATACTGTTCGGTAAAGGTATGATTATCCTCGCAAAGAATAAAATATTCACTTTGTTTTTCAGTTTAACTTCTCACAATTTGCTGAACAGTTTGCCACAGTCCGTAGGCACCAATTTTCTGTTCAATAGCAGGCACTACCGTAAGTAAAAACTCAGGCATATCCATAAACTGACTAACAATGTGTTCCTTGCTATCATTACGACAGGCAAGGTTCACTGCAAAAACATTAATTCTCAATTATCAAGTTGTACTTTGAATTAAAACAAATAACAGCAATATTATTCAGACATTCTTATTTGATTATGCCTGAATCATTTTCATAATTATATATTAATTACTAAAGGAGTTACTATTAACATATGATGCAATTCCCTGTCGCATATGCTTGCATGGGGAAAGGTAATAATTTGTCTCCTATGAAATGATAGTTGCAGTATAACGTAAATTTTGCTTGTTTTGCATAATATAGAACCAGTTTAAGAGATATTATTATCTGATAGACCCATAAACTAATATTATTTTAAAAATTTTGCCATCAAACTAACAATAGCAAATAGAATTAGGAGTATTTTTCGCATTTTGGTATAGTTATTCAATGATTAATAGAGATTATTTAAATCCTCTGTTGAGTTACACATGGATAGTATTCTATGTTTCACTCAACAGAGGTGTAATTTATAACAAATATTACTTTGCTACATTTTACAATAAATCATAATCTGAATTTTATTTAAAAACTCTTAGCTACAAGTACACGTAGTTGTTGCTTGTGGAGATGAGCATGTTCCACTTCCACCACTTGATTTTGTACAACTTTTTCCGGCAGTATTACCACAGTAACTCTTGCCGAATTCACCACAACTGGTTCCGCTTCCACTACCACTACCACTACCATTACCACCAAAAACTGATTTTAATTGTTCTCTCGTAAGAATCTCAGTAGCTCCTAAATCGGCTACATTTAAACGAATTTTTTTCATTTTAAATATAAATTTAATTGTTTGTAAAATACAATTATACGCTTTTGCATATAAAGAAATTCTTTCTGTTATTACTGCAGGTTAAACTGAAAGAAAATATTTTAAATCCGAAACATGATACATTTCCGGTAGCTGATATCCATTAATAAATTAAGTTTGGATGAAATTTATTTATTTCCGGTGTAAGATGCTATGGAATTTTTTTAAATCTTCAGGTCTATTGAAATTAAAATAATCTACAATTTTTCCATCTGGATTTACTAAAATTCCACAAGGAATACCATTGGCACCTTTTCTGTATAAAAAACTATCTTTTTTGTTATTCACCCAAAGAGAACGCCAGGTAATATTTTCTTTTTGGATATCTTTTCGAAAATCCACAATGTCTTTTTTATCATCAATAGAAACATAAGTAATGATTAACCTATCTTTATATTGTTCGCTTATTTCTTTGAGAGTAGGTATAATTTTTTTACACCAAACACACCACGAAGCTGTCAATTCTATTAAATTGTATTTTGTGGAATCCTGAATGAGAGGTTCTTGTTTATTTTCATTGTTCACAAGTGGCAGTTTTATATTCTCAAACACAGGGTTTAAGTTTATGTATTCACATATCCGTTTCCCGTGATCCGAATTTTTGAGTGGAGAAGAAAACAAATCAAATAATTTTTTCACATCGGCAGTTGAATGAAACCGACCAAGTGCTGCCGATAAATTTGAAATATAATAAGCAGAATTGGGGTTGGCATTAATTTTCAACATATAGTCTTCGATAAAATCCTCATATTTTTTCTTGTTATTTGGATCATAGAAAAAAGCAAAACCAGGGTATTTCATCGACTCCATCATATAGGTTTTTTCTTTTAAATCGACTTTTAAAATATCACTGTGTGAAACAGAATCGTTTTTAAGAGACACACCTTTTATCAATAACGTATCTCTGTTATTTTCAAAATTATTAATATCAGTTGTAAGCGTATCATTTTCTAGAATAGCAGTAAAGGTTATTTTAAGTTTATCGTTGTTAGAAGTAAAAAAAAATTGCAAGTCCCAAATATTTTGAGATAACGAGTCAGGAATATGGAAAGTCCAATGATAATTGTCAGATGATTTTCCTGCTATATAATTAGCCTCAGGAATCGTACTAACAACCTTCATAATCATATTCTCATATTTTTTACCTTGTATGTCGAATTGAACTAATCTGCCCTGGTTGGCACAGTCCCTGACTGCATTATTATTGCCGGATACCCCTCCGATCTCTAAAATTGCAAATAATAAAAAAAATTTGAACGTTTTCATTTTTCGAAAGATTTTATAAATAAGTATTAAGTGAACCCGATGTAAACTTTAGCAAGGAAAGATGCTTGACTTTTTAGTATAATATTTGATAAGCCAAGCATCTTTGATAATTAAATTAAACAGAAACACAGGTACACGCGCCACTTTGCTTTTTGCATATACCACTCGACACTCCTGGTTTGTAGCAGGCAAAGGCATCGCAACTAGTAGTGCCTTTATCGCAGGGATCACCACTACCACTACCACTACCACTACCGCTACCACCAAAAACTGACTTCAATTGTTCTCTTGAGAGAATTTCTGTAGTAGTAAAATCGGCTACATTTAAACGAATTTTTTTCATTTAGATTTTTTTTAGAATTTACAAATATACTGCTATATAATTATTATATAGAGATTCTACTTTCAATTTATACTGCAGATTAAACTGAAAGAAAATATTTTAAATCCGAAACATGATAAGTTTCGGGTAATTGATAACCATTGATAAAAAAAGTGGGTGTAAATGCTATTTGTTCATCTTCAGTCCATTTATGCATGGCATTTATTTGAGGCAATTCTATTTTTAATTCATCGTTCATTGGGTGTTTTTTTGCAAAAACATTATAGTCATTACTTGGGCTTAAATACCAATCATCCAATGCCTTTTTTGTTAGCAGACTGTCTCCTTTGTTGGCAATAGCTAATAAATGTTGTACCGGTGGCATTCTAAAATCATTCTCTTCAATGCTAGCCGTAAAAATTATTTGTACCTGCAAATCAGGATTATTTTCTAATAATTCATCAATAATCGGATGTGCACTCGCACATGGACCACAATAGGGGTTACATACTTTTATTAATTTTATTTTTCCATCTGAATTTCCCAAAGTAATTCCTAACCCTTCGGTTGATTCGCTTATTTTCTTTTGTTTCTCGAGTAATGCCTGAAAGATTTCTGGATTGTGTTTTAAGCGTAATAACTCATGGTTAATAGACTTACCTTCTTTCGCTTTTTTTAGAGTTGGTAACAACATCTGAACAGCTATAAATACGATTACGAAACTAAGAATAAACGTCAAAAAGATCGGAACCTCCAACAGACTTAGCGATTGATAAAAATTACCTGCAAAAGCTATAATAAATTGGAGAACCAAAACCAATTGTATTACCAGACACATTGGACACCATTGCTTGGCTATCTTCCATTGATAGTATAGTGAGAAGAATACATAAGGCACTACCACTAAGTTTAACCATGCTGCTATCGACATTGCCTCTTGGTTAACAATACCAGATAGCAACAATGAAAGTAGAACTCCAAAAAAATACGTAAAGCCAATAGTTGACCAACTTATTCCCCATATTTTGGAGGCTCCAGAATTAAGTATAGCAGCACAATTAGTTTTAGTGCCTGCATGGCAAACCTTCTGTAGAGTAGGGTTAAATTGATCGATATCATAGAGTAAAAGTAAAGCACCTGTTATGGCTCCTATTAAGGTAATTAATCCAAAACATATAGGCAGAACTGAATTTACAATCCCATGATTTATAACAGAAAAGATTGACATCAAAACAAAAAGCAATGGAAAGACAATTGCTATAGTTCCGTTCCAAAAATTTTGTATTTGCTCCGATTTCCTCTTGGTCTCATAATCTTGCTCACCAGCTTTTTCACCTGCCTCAGCCAGCATAACATATCCAGTAAACAACTTTTCAAAATTCGATTTAGTAATCAGTTCATTTTTCTTCTTTTCAGGATTATACCAATTGATTTGATCATTTAACAAAGTATTATTTACAATTGCAAATAAGGAATATTGAGATAGTTGACCATTTACCTGTGCAATAAATGGAGTTGGAAAAGACTCAAAATTATCAACCGTTGTTTTTAATGATAAGTTCTCTACTTTGTATGAACGCAATGCATCGCTTATGGATAACAAACTGGGATAATTTGGATGTTCGGTGATTTCTTTTTTTACTGTAGTTTCAGTTACCTGTACCTGTAGTTGTTTGCAAAATCGTACAGCCATTTCATCGCAGTTTTGCATGGGTGAGATAATACTTTTGAAAATTGACATATATAATTCGGTTTAAAATTTTTGAGTATGCATAGTTAATCTTTCTAGTATTTCTTGTTTGGAACTTTGTTGTGTTAGCAATAACTCGTTTTGTGTCTGTTGTCGTTGTCCTACTGAACGGAAATTACTGTTAATCCCTCGTGGGTGAGATAAGTGATACAAATTTCCAAAACTATGTTCTACCCTCATTCCAAGACTTTTCCAGCGGTGAAACCGTTCGCCGTCTTCAGGCCCCCAACCATAATAACGCTCATTTTCTCTTCCAGAACAAATATAAGATTCTTTATTTACCAGAAATGCTCCACCTACCATTTCTGCTCCATACGGTAAACTCATCTTTAGAGAATTGGAAGACAAAACTTTCATGTTTTTAGTCTTAAGATATAATTCCCGTATAGGATCTGAGCTATCATAAAAATGTCCGTCATAGGGATATATCATATCTACACTACCTTCCCGTAATCTGGTGATGGAATCATTGATTTGTTCTTTTGGTACAATTACATCGGCATCCCAGATAGCTAAATAGGTTGTATCAGACAACTCAATCATTTTATTTAAATATTTAGTCCGATAAAAAACAGGATCCCGATCTTCTATAAAATAATAATCTACTCCCTTACCGATTAATTTCTCAATAAATCCATTGTTATAATCAGCTGCTTCAAGTACCATAGTATGGGTTGAGAAATGCTTTTGAATATATTGTATCGACAGAATTAAATTTTCCAGTCGACTTAAACTATCCAGCCGGACTGGAATTAAGAAAGTAGTGTCCAACAAGTCTTGCTTCATACTATAGTGTTTTAATTAAATCTTGATAAGTCAATATAATGCCTGCTAGTCCGGTGAATAAACCATTTGTTGCATTTAATTTCACTTCATCTAAATAAATATCATCCCATAATTCTGATTGGATAATCCTATTTTTAATTAAGGATTTGGGTAGTTCCTTGTTTTTGAATAACATATTCTGAATCATATACATTCCAGATAGTCCATTAGCCAACAACAAATTTTTATTTCTGAATTCAGATGTAACCATTTGAATATAATCAATATCTTGTCGTAATCGAGTTATATAATCATCAATTGATTTTCGATTCAATTGATGATTTAAATATTCTAATACAATAATTAGCTGCAATCGGTTAGAATGAAGTAATGGGTAAGTACTTGCTAATTTAGGAAAAACTTCATCAATAATTTTATCTACCTTATAGTTATAAAAATCTAACTGATAGACGATAGCAAGTAAATAGAAGTAGTTAGATATAAAATATTCGTTTAACGAATAAACTAACGGTTCAATAAAATTATCAGAATTATTAAATGTGCTTTCAATATAATTAATCGCTTTTATAACAATAGATTCGTATAAAAAACGATTATTTTTGTCTAGTTGTGAATTTTGCAACCGAATAGCAAAATACAAAGCCACTTCAAAAATAGACTTCATTGATTCGGTAGAAACAGAAAAATCCTTCAACAATTCAAACCATGCAGTTTGATAAATTTTATCATCTAATTCAGATACTACGTGATTGATATTTCCGGTTTGATATCCGTTCTCAACCAGATAATTTAATCCTAGACATACACCTATCAACCCATCTTCAAGACTAATAAGTGATTTTGAGTTTATTTGAGTAAAAATCGAATTCAGAAGTTTCTTAGCAAATTTCTTGAATTTTATCTCGTTTGTATAGCTTGCTTGATGATAAAAATAAATACATAAACCCATTTTACCACAAAATAATCCAACCGGCATTTTCTCAATATCCTGAGCCATTACAAATTCATTAAACTGTTGAATTCTTTGCTCCATCAACTCTATTTGTTCTTTTTCTATCATACAATCAAGTAGAATATTAAAAATTATTCTTTAATTCATCCGATAACTTCTTGCTGCCGCACGAATTGCAGCGTGTGGCAGTGTGAGCGAAGCTATGCTTTTGCATTCAACACTCTATTCTTAATGTCTTCAAGTTGCACAATCTTTTGTTCAAACGACGACATCTCTTTACCGTTAATTGTTTTGGGTTCCGTGCATGTTGCATGGTGTAAAATGATATTTGAAGGTATGGGTAAACCAAAACTCATGTTGTAAAATTCTATGGGCAAAACCGACCACTTTAAATAGGTGTTTTTTATAATATAATATTGCAATTTATCTTGGTCATAAATCGAAGTATCTTGTTCATTTATTATCATATTAGAGCACGCATTGAACATTCTTAAGGTGTTTTCATTGCATTTTATCACTATAAAACCACTATTTATTGCTTTGTTGTTATGAAGCATCTCGGATTGAAATAACAAATCATTCCCATCCAATAAATCCAGAAGAATGCTATTACACGGTCTAAAAAACTGAATATCTACATCTGAATATATGATAATACTGCCCATATTCTCTTTTATTTTTTCGTGTAGAAAGTACAGCTTTTTAGTCGTTATTAGTCTGAATTGTTCCGAACCAAAATCGCTATTGCCATCAAAAGAATCCCATTTTTCGATATTAATATCCCAATCATCCTTAATGCTATTTAAAAATTGATCTTTTAATTGAGAAATTTCTTCGGTGTAATACGCATATAATTTTAATTTGCTTGACATATCATTTATTATTTGTTGAGTACCTAGCAAGGGTTTTGCTTCAAGCAAAGCCCTTGCTGCACTACTGATTTTCATTACCCCACTATCATCCCACTCACCACTGTACTCCATGGTCCTGGTTCACCTTTGCGATTTACCCAGCGTAGCCAGTAATAAGCTATTTTTCCGGTTTTGGTCGCATCGTATTTTATTACAAAAGGAGATGCAGAGCATGTTCCCAGAAATTTCATCTCATCAACGCTGGTTGGTGCTTCGCCATCCACTTTTGTATAGATTTCGCAACCACTAACGCCTTCGGGTTTAGCATTGCTGTGTGCTGAGACCTGATCGTAAAAAGTAAGTGTATGTTGCAGTCGAATTGAAAAATCAACGGTTCCAATTGGTGACGTTTCGGGAGCAGGTATCGAAGTACGTGAATTGGTATGAATGGTAAGCCCCATACGGGTACGATCGGCATCCGATACTTTAGGATTTACCGACAACCATTGCGTTACAAACAGTCGTAGAAATTTTTGATACGAAGTTGACGCATCATTTTTAGCAGTAACATCGGCACTGGTACGGTTTTGTTTGTTCTCGGCCTTCGCATAGGCAGTATCCCACGTAGATTTATACCCTTTCAGGTCAGTAATTACATCAGCGGGTATTCCCCAAGCCGTTGCGTTGGTTTCGGCTTCAGTAGCCACTTCGTTTTGCCAGGTATTAAAACCTGCATCTGTTCTTGGCATGTAATCAGACATAAGCATTAAATTTAAGCGTTAATAATAGATTGTAATTCAAGTTTATATAAAAGCAAAATTTGCATGTAAGTAATTGTAATAATGAAATGTCGTATTTCCTAAAAACAAGAACAACCACATAGTTATATATAGTAAAATAGTTGCACAGTAGAGTTAATACATAATTTTACGAGAGTGATGACTTAATTTTGAGTTGACATAGAGCCATATAGTAACATATCTTACATAAACTGTAGTTAACTATGTTTTCTATGCATTCTTAAAATCCCCATGTGTTACTATGTTACTATATATAACTATGTGGTTGAAAAATGCGACATTATATCTTTCTTGTTACTTATTAGACTTTATATTGATTAATTTTACAGCACTGAAAATAAATCATTTACCACTAAAAACCTAAGAATATCGAGTTTCACAAAGTTCTTACGTGCTTAAAGATTTTTCTTTCGTGTTTAGAGTTTTGGTATTATTCCCAATTCATATTTTAATTTCCCACCTGGAATAAACACTACAAATAAAAAGAATTATCATGACATTTTAATTAAAAATGTAGTATTTTTTATATGGACAAGGTTCAATTTCAGTAGACGTATCTATTTGATTATATGAAAGTTATCTATATACCAAAAATAAATCACATGGACAAGCTTTTAAAGCATGTATTTAGGGGTAAATTAAAGGTCTGGATGAGCTGATTTGTCATTAGATATGCATATCAATAGTTATCTAAGGGTTATTAAATTCACCTATTTGAAAATTTAAAACCCTTAGATAGAACAGTGATACCATTTTCATTAAAAAATGAATACCTCTACTATTAAGCCAATGAACTTGGCTCGCATAATGGTGATATTACAACAGAATTTGTCTTGATAGGAGGGAAAGCTACTGGAGGGATTGTGGTAATTCTAAAGAATTCTGAACTTTTTGCTACTACAGCAACATGAACACTGATGCTAGCCACTAATGCTACTACTAAAAATGAAATTTTCATAAGGATAAATTTTTAAATTATTTATCCTACAAATAAATATAAAAAAAATCCCGATAATATCACATTATCGAGATTTTTTATATGGACAAAGATTTATAGACACACTGCTAACAATGTGAATATCACATCATTACATGCATGCCTAAAATAAATCACATGGACATGATTTTAGCGGTGTAAAATTCTTTGAAAAGTGTGGATTATTGTTTAAAATTTCGAAGGTATTCTGCCATATTCAACTCGGATTCAATATTCATTTTGGTACGTATCCGGTAACGTCGTTTGTTTATAGAGTCAACTTGCATGTCCAAAATAGAAGCCATCATACCACTGTCAAAACCTGCCAGTATCAAACAACATATCAAAATATCACGCTCATTAAGCTCCTGGAATACAGCTTTTAAGCGACAGCTAATATTGTTATATTCGAGATCCATACATGTAATTAATTCATCGTAAAATGCCAGATTATCTACGGGTGATGCAGGGTGAGTACTCTCCTTCTTTTTGTGAGCATATTGGCGATACTGCTCCATATTTAAATACAAGATCTGTTGCATTTTCAGTTGTTGTTCCATCAACTTATTATTCGCAGTTTCTTTGTCTAATAATAACTTTTCTTTTTCGAGTTGTTGCTCTACCAATTTAAGATTGGCTGTTTCTTCTTCCAACAATTTATGCTCCTGATCGATTAGTTGTTGCTGAGCTTTGATTTCTCGTTTACGAGTCTGGTTTCGCCACCATAAGAAACTGAAGGATAGTATCCCAACAAAAAGCGAAGCAATAAGTAACATTATAATATAACTTCTGTTTCGAAGAGTGAGATGCTGATTTTTAAGCTGTAAATGTTGATAAGTATATTTTTTTTCTAATCCCGCAAAACTAATATCCAGATTGATTTTGGAAAGCAAGTCGTTAATAGTAGTAACCCGTTGGGAATAGAACAAAGCCTGTTTATAATTACCTTTCTTTTTATTTATTTTCATCCATAATTCAGCATAGTATGAATTGTCATTCTGATGCTCATTGATTCTGTTTAGATAATAAGTTGCAGAATCAAGCCTGTTTGTATTTAGATATGCATCGGCTAACAACAAGTCTTTACTTTCATCATAAAGACTACTGTTGGTTATAGGTACCTTTCTATAAAAATATAACGCTTGTTGATAATTATTCTTTATTGAATAAAATCTTCCAAAGGTTCTGTATATTGTTGATGTCAAAGCTGGATTCTGAAGTTTTATAGCTAATTTCTCTGCTATTTTATTATACACAATGGCACTGTCGGTATTTGCCTTGTAAATAAATATATCTCCGATTCTCAACAGACAAATGATAGTATTATACGTATCGTGTGCTGCCTGAAATGAAATAGCAGCATGTTTATAACAAACAAGCGCACTATCATACTTTTGCTGACTGTAATATAATTCAGCTTTGTCTGAGAGTATTATAGCTCTAAGTTTATTATCCCCCGACTGTGCAGCATATTCCTCAGCTCGCATTAAAGCAGAAACTTGTTGCTTTTTATCTTCGTAATTCTGGGAAAATCGTGATTTCAAAAACCATGCATATCCTGCGCTGCGTGGTTCTGATTCATCGTAATACTCTATAGCTCTATTAATCAAGGAATCGGAAGAAGGAATAATACCGATTTTATTTTCAGCTTTGGAATAAAGAAGTGCATACAATGCTTTATCAGATGCAGAAGTAAAAATAGTAGGCTTTACGGAGTGTAAAATAGCTAAAGCAGAATCCGGATTGTTTTCCATGATCTTCTCTGCCTGTACGAGCTTCTCTGAAGTATGAGAACAGCCCATTATAGAAAATAAGAAAACAAGAAATAGATAGGATTTGATATTCTTTTTAATCACAGTTTCGAAGTTTAACTGCAAATTTAGAAAAAAATATCAATCGGTAAAATTTATAATCTTTAAATTTCAAAAAAAACAACTACAAGTCAAGCAACCCTTCGGGCAGCTTCACATAGATAATTTTTTTATCATGATCTATTTCTTCGATATATTCTTCGCCGGCAGGAATCAACAATTCATCATCTTCGGTAGGAATGACAAAAAGCACATTGTCGGTAGTTTGATCTACCTCTGAGATGATTCCCAACAGACCTTTTTCAGCATCAACCAGACTAAAGCCGGCAAAATAATCCAGTTCAATCTCGGTATCTTCTACTTTATCCAAATAGCTTTTAGGAAGGAAAATCGTCAGACCGGCAAAACCTTTGGCTTGCTCCTCGGTGGTGATACCATCTAACTTCAACAATCCTGTATTACTTCCTTTAAAACGATATTCGTCCAGAAAAAAAGGCACCAAAATACCTTGCATGTCAAACACAAAGTAAGGCACATCTTCGCTGTCGAAAACATCACTTGTAAACGAAAAAGACATTTCACCACTTACACCATGAGGCTTGGTAATTTGTCCGATAGGAAATACGTCGTTTTTTGAAATCATATTAAGAGACCCTTAAATCCCCGAAAAGGGACGTAAGAGTTAGTTTTATGTAAATATTTTCCCATTTAGTACCTTATCTCTCAAATTAGTGTTCAACGATAGCTATCGGGATTGGCTCAATATTGTTTTTTTTGAACGCAAATCACGCAAATAAACGCAAATTTATTTTTGATTACTGAAGGAGCTTTCTGCTGTAAGACAATCTGTTTCGTCAGAAAAAAAACTCACTTTTGGTTATTGAAATCTCTTTTCTGATTTGTTAAAATTTGCGCAATTTGCGTTCTAACTCTTTTGGTTCCGGCTTTGCCTGGTTAGAGGTTAGGGGTCAATCCACAACCGTCACCCAACCGTGAGTATCCGGTTCATCACCATATTGAATGCCGCGTAGTTTATGATACAACTTATCGCAAACAGGCCCAGGTTTACCGTCGTGTGAGAAAACGTATGAAATCTTTTCGTCGTAGTCGTCAATGCGCTCTATCGGGCTAATAACAGCCGCTGTACCACACGCACCCGCTTCTTCGAAAGTTGAAAGTTCTTCCACCGGAACATGGCGTTGCTCCACTGTCATTCCCAAATCCTCGGCCAACACCATTAAACTCTTATTGGTGATTGATGGCAAAATGGAAGTAGATTGCGGAGTAACATAGGTATTATTTTTTATCCCAAAGAAATTAGCAGCGCCACATTCGTCGATATATTTCTTCTCTTTTGCATCCAGATAAAATATATTCGAATAGCCCAATTCGTGCGCTTTCTGACCTGCAACCAAACTGGCTGCATAGTTTCCACCCACTTTATATTTACCCATACCAAGAGGTGCTGAGCGGTCGAATTCGCGCATAATCACAAAAGGCGTAGTTTGGAAACCACCTTTAAAATAAGGACCTACCGGAGTCACAAACACGATAAACAAATACTCATCGGCCGGACGCACGCCCACCTGAGGACCTACCCCAAACAAAAATGGACGAATATACAACGATGCTCCGGATTCATAAGGCGGAATAAAACGTTCGTTAAGTTTCACTGCTTTCAATACAGCTTCCTCAAACAATTCCACTGGCAATTGCTCCATCAATGTTCCGGCGCAAGAATCCTGCATACGCAATGCATTATCCTTCATTCTAAAAATGCGGATTTTTCCATCTTGTCCACGAAAAGCCTTCAAGCCTTCGAACACTTCCTGACCATAATGAATGCAGGTGGCAGCCATATGCAAGTTCAAAAACTCAGTATCGTGTATTTCCAATTCGCCCCAGGCACCATTACTAAACCTGCAGCGAACATTATAGTCGGTCTTCATATAACCGAAACCTATATTACTCCAATCTATATTTTCCATATTGTAATATGTTATATTGTTCTATCGTTTCAAATCAAAGTCAAAATGGACTCATTCCCCATATTAAAAAGCAAATCAATAATACTCAAATTGGGCTGAAAACCTAACCGCTGTTCAAAAACCTGATAATAGGGTTTTTGTTGAAAGTCGGAAGCTTCCCTTTTGGGATGAATTTGCTCCCTTACATCCAGTTGTCCATCATCCAACACCACTTTATATTCAGTTGTCAGCAAAATAGTGGGCTGTATATCCAACAATTCAAGTACTTTGGCCTGAATCTGCTGATTAAAATCCCACAAAAAATCCCATTTCTTTTCATAAAATGCCAATAAATCGTCCTTATAATACTCAAAAAAAGGAGTTGAATTATAAGCAGACTCTATCGACCGCCAGTGCTGCACTTGCCAATCAGAATGAGCTGATATCCTGACATCACGCATCAACATTTTTGACGAACCGGCCTTTTCAACCGGAATACTTAAAGCCATTACACCATTAGCACCGGCAATATGACAACGGTTACGGTATGTTTGCTTCAAATAATAGTCGCAATGTTCTAAAAAAACGACATCCGCCTTAGCCAACACCGAATAATATTCTACCGGAGCCAAATACGCCGAAGTCAAACAAAATGACCTCCAACCCCCTAAAGGGGGCTCTTGCTGTTGCAACATTAAAACCAACTTATAAATTTAGCACAAACATCTTAACTCCACTCTCAAAGTCCCCTTTAGGGAGTTCATGGTCATTTCTCTGCATTCTTAAAGAACCTGTTCCAACGAATCCAACCGTTAAACAAGCCTTTATCTTTATCCAGTGACAACCAAACCATTACCGGACGACCAACAATATGATCTTCGGGCACAAATCCCCAATAGCGCGAATCGGCTGAATTATGACGGTTATCGCCCATCATCCAGTAATAATCCATTTTAAAGGTATAGGTTTTTGTCAACTTGTCGTTAATATAAAATTCACCCCCTTTTACTTCCAGCTTATTGTGTTCATAAACACGTATAATGCGTTCGTAAATAGGCAGATTATAATGATTCAATGCTAAACGCATGCCTTTTTTGGGAACCCAGATAGGACCAAAATTATCACGTGTCCATTTCTTGCCACCGCCTAGTGGAAAAACATCTTGCGAACCGCTTGTTTCAATCGTAATTTTAACCACACCAGCAACCTTTTTCAATTCTGAACAAGCTTCAGCAGTCAATGGGAAATGATAAATCGGCAATTTTGCATCCAAACCAATTTGCGCAAATTCATTCACAAACTGTCCGGTATTATATAGTTGAATATCATCTTTACTAACGCTCAATTTATCAAGAAGAGTCTCGTTGAGCAAAGTTCCATCAGTTTGTACAAAATAATTAAACTGTAATCCCGGAATATTTTCTTGTTTTTGATGATTGACATATACCTGATTATCTTTAATTTCCAACCAATCACCGGCAACACCCACACAGCGTTTCACATAATTTTCTCTACGGTCAACCGGACGATATACAATTTCACCATACTCAGCAACCTTCGACTTTACAATTTCACGTCCCAAACGATAGCAGTCTACGGTGGCCGGAACCTGATTCGGATTCATCGTAATCAGCTGTTGATATCCTTCCTGATAACAACTAATATAATAATCCGGATTCTGACGATTTACAGCTACTGTATCACCTGTTGGAAAGTTAAACACCACGATATCATTTCGTTTCAGTGGGTCAAATCCTTTCAGGCGTTTGTAATCCCATTGAGGATGTTCAATAAACGACTTGCAATTCAACATTGGGAATGTGTGTTGTACCAATGGAAATGAAAGAGGAGTATTAGGAACACGTGGTCCGAAACTTGCCTTACTCACAAACAGAAAATCGCCCACCAATAAACTTTTTTCCAACGACGAAGTTGGAATCTGATAGTTTTGAAACAGATAGGTATTAATGAAATAAACAGCTACCAAAGCAAAAACAATGGCATCTACCCAACCCATAATAGTCAATACAGCCTTATTCTCCGATTTCTTCCACCATGTCCATGGAATAAAATGAGTAATGAACGCATCGAAAACAACAGGTAAGCCTATCAGCCACCAATAAGTTCCAACCCAGGCAATAAAAAAGACATAAATCAAACTCCATACGCCGGCCTTAATCCATTGTTTTAGAGGTTTATCGAAACGCGATGTTTGTTTTTCTGTATCCATACTTTTAATTTATAAGATGCGAAGTTAATATTATGCTAACAGCGCAAATATAGGAACGAATTCAGTACTATGCAATACATAGTACTATATTTTATATTTTATGAAATAATTTTAAGGTTCATAAGTACTTAAATACACTGATAGTTAGCACAAAACCAATAAAAGAATGAAAAGTAACTACAAGAACTAAAATTTAAACAGATCTTCCATGCCCAAAAGTCCTTTTTTCCCGGCAGTAAACTCTGCGGCTACTACAGCTCCCAGCGCAAAACCTTCGCGGCTTTTTGCATCGTGAGTAATCTCAATAGAATCAACTTCAGACTCGTAACGAATGGTATGAATACCCGGAACCAGACCTTCACGAATAGACTTAATAGCCATTTCCTGCGATTTAGTTTCTGTTTCTTTCACCCAAACTGATTTTCTGTCCAGATTTTCCAATATGCCTTCGGCCAGAGTAATGGCAGTTCCACTGGGTGCATCAAGCTTCTGCGTATGATGGACTTCAGTCATTTCCACATTATAGCTAGGAAACTGATTCATAATGGAAGCCAGGTACTTATTCACCGCCATAAAAATATTGACACCGATGCTAAAATTAGACGACCAAAACAAGGTTTTTCCACCTTCTTCAATCTCTTTTTTCAATTGTGGCAACTCTTCCGTCCAACCAGTAGTACCGGAAACCACAGGAACACCCGATGCAAAAGCACGACGATAATTACTCAACGCCACCTGAGGAACAGTGAATTCAATAGCCACAACAGCACTCTTAAATGCTTCCGAGTCAAAATCATCCAAATTATCAACATCAATTACCGACACTATTTCGTGCCCACGCTCACGCGCAATCCGCTCAATGGTTTTACCCATTTTGCCATATCCAATTAAAGCTATTTTCATTATAATGCCCCTAATCCGTCAGTTGACGGAGAATTAAGTTAGTGTTGTTTACCTAAAATCTATTTAAACTATATTAATTTAAATAAACTTGCCAAATTCCCCTTTAGGGGTTCATTCAATATTGTCCGGTTCCAAGTAAAACCAGCGTGCAAGCTTCTTCTACGTGTATATCGTTCTGAATCAGAATCCCTTCAAATTCAGGATTCTCTGTACCAGGATTAAAAATCACCCGGCGCGGATTCAACGAAACTATATATTCATAATATTCCGGCTGGAATTTATCTGAAATATACATTGTCACCGTATCAATATCTTCAAACTCTTTCTTTTCCATATCGATTGTTTTACCAAAAATTACATCGGGACGTTTCCCAATCAATTCTATTTCATGACCATGCGCCAATAATTTCTCAGCTGCCAGGTACGAATACCGCTCAGGATTACTACTTGCCCCAATAATTAACGTTTTTTCCATAAATCAAATTTGCAAATATAAATATGTAACTATTCTAACTATAAATTTAATCAACCTTCTCTAAACCAGTCAAAACACTCAAAAATTTCCTCTTTTGTTGCTGTCTGGTTTATTTTTATTTCACCCACATCAGATAACAACGTGAAATTTATTTCTTTCGAATCGTTCTTTTTGTCATGCGTCATTAGCTCAAAAAGAATCTCATATTGCTGACAATGAAACTCAAAGGTTCCGTAATATTCTTTAATCAGGTATTTCAATCGTAATAATTCCGACTTCGGAAAATTCAGTTTTAAAAACGATAAATACAACTCACAAAGCGTACCCCACATCACTGCATATCCGTGTAGCACGGGTCTTTCGGCTTTGTAAGACCAACTCTCAAACGCATGTCCAAAAGTATGACCGAGGTTTAATGCTTTCCGTATATTAGCTTCAAATGGGTCTTGTTCCACAATACGTTCTTTAATACGTATACTTTTGTTCAACAATACTTTCAGCTTATCAAAATCTATTTTATCCAAATCATATTTCAACACGCTCTCCCACTCCTCTTTGGTATCAATAAGCGCATGCTTCACCATTTCAGCGTATCCCGATCGGATATTAGCATCATCCAATGTTCTGAAAAAATCGATATTAATCAATACAGTTTCAGCCGGAGCAAATACACCTATTTCATTCTTCAGCCCCATAAAGTTGATACCGGTCTTTCCACCAGTAGCGGCATCAACAGCACCAAGCAAAGTAGTAGAAACATTTATATAGCGCATTCCACGCTTAAAAGTCGAAGCTGTAAAACCACCAATATCGGTAATCATACCTCCTCCAAGGTTTATCATCAACGACTTACGGGTTGCACCGTTTTCGCTCAAGTAATTCCAGATTGAAACTGCCGATTCTATATTTTTAGTCTCATCTCCACTGGGAATGCAAATAACATGACAGCCTTTTAGTTTATCCAACTGCATAGCTAAAGGTAAGCACAACCTGTGCGTATTCTCGTCGGTCAGGACAAAAATACTCTCGGCACTTTGGTTACCAATGGCCTCATCCAGCTCTGACACAAAATTCTCACATATCTTTGTAATCAAATGACTCATCTTTTAAAAATTAGCTTACAAAGATACTTTTTTTCTTCAAAATTAGCCGACAAAATCAAATCGAAACTATACGTTTTTTTCCATATCATAGTTTTAAAGTCATTTATATTAAAAATATCTAATTATTTTCGCACATATGAATATATGTTCATATATTTACGGAAAATTATTAAATGCCACAAAAAACAAACATAGAAATCATGGAACAAGCCGCTTATACGCTTAAAGCCATTTCGCAAGGAACGCGCTTGTCTGTTATTTCGCTGCTTGCCGACAAGGACGAAATGACCGTAAGCCAATTAGTAGGAGAACTAAAATGCGAGCAATCTCTACTTTCGCATCACCTCACCGACATGCGCGCCAAAGGCATACTGAATTGCCGAAGAGATGGGAAAAACTGTTTCTATTCACTTAAAAACAAACAAATAGTTCAAATAATTGATTGTATTCGTACCTGCAACTGTACTGCTTAATTTTTTGCTACTTTGCATGAATACATGTTCATATATAAATATTACTACATGAAAGCAATTATCCTAAAAAATATTCTCAAAATCATAGGCATACTAGTCGGCGGAACAGGCGGCTTTGCCTATTACTATTTTGTGGGCTGTCCAAGTGGCACTTGCCCTATTACCTCAAACCCATACATATCAATTGTATATGGCTCACTAATGGGCTATCTATTTTTCGACATGTTTAAAAAGAAAAAAAATGAAACTAATTAAAGACTATTTCAAAAGTTGGGAAATTGCACGCATAATCCGTGCTATTTTTGGAGTCCTATTATTGATAGCTTACTACTTCGACCGACAACAACTCTTTCTTTTTGTAGGTATTATGCTAAGCATTCAGGCTATTTTCAATATTAGTTGCCCGGGGGGAAGTTGCAGCCCTACAGTTGACAAAAATGCGAAACAAGTTGTTGAGATAAAGAAATACGAACCTAAAGAATAAGCTATTATGTACAGTACATTTCAAATATCAGAAGCCGAATGCGCTTCATGCACTAATAAAACGCTCAAAAACCTGGGCACATTACAAGGTATTTTTGGCGCGGAAGTCGACCGAATTGGAGGTAAAATAGAGGTATCACACACCGACGAAATATCGCGCGAACAAATTGCGGAAGCCCTAAAGAAAGAAGGTTACCAACTCATCGAAAATAACGAAGAGACTGCAGTGGATTATGACGAGCCATCTATATGGGGTTGCGCATTATAAAAAGACTATAGAGACAAGAGACAAGACATTAGACCCTATATAAAAATCCCCTTAAATCACACAAAGTCTTGACTCTCGGCCTCATATTTTAACATCAAAAAAAATAATTTGAAAAAAATAATTTTCGCAAGTATATTACTTGCCAGCACCTTATCGGCCTTTGCCGGAACAAACAAAGATAACAAGACAACGGAAGAAAATAATTCAAAAGAAATAAAAAAAATGGGAACAATTCACCTGACCAAAGCAGAGTTTATAGCCAAAGTTGCGAACTACGAAAAAAATCCTACCGAATGGAAATACCTTGGAGATAAACCTTGTATTATAGATTTTTACGCATCGTGGTGTGGACCATGCAAAACAATTGCACCAATTCTGGAAGATCTTGCCAAAGAGTACGATGGCCAGATTTATATTTATAAAATCAACACAGAAGAAGAACAGGAACTTGCCAGCGCTTTTGGCATACGCAGTATTCCATCATTGCTATTTTGTCCAATGAACGGAGCGCCTCAAATGGCTCAAGGAGCAATGCCTAAAGAATCCTTTAAACAAGCTATTAATGATGTCTTATTGAAAAAATAAAACATCTTGGTTTCAGTTTTGAAAACCCATTTCTTAATAGACATTGATTTTTCATTCGTAAACACCCCTGACAGTTAAATAATTAAAACATTTTGTCCTTGATTAAACTTTTAGCAAATTGCCAAGTCAAAGCAAGCAGAATGGACAAATAAATATTATTAACAACTTTCAAAACAAAAGTATTACATTATGAAAAAGCAGGGAGTATTAGCATTAGCTTTTGGATTCATGTTCAGTTTGGCAGTCACTGCTCAAAACCAAACACCTCCTCCACCAAGAGACGGTCATCAAAAAGAATTTAGACACGAGAAAAAGCCAAAACTAACGGCTCAAAAACGTGCAGGCTATTTGGCCGTTGATTTAGAATTGACAGATGCACAACGGACTAAAGTGCAAGCACTTTTCGAAAAGCAAGACAAAGCTCGCGAAGAACGTCAAGCTGAAGTAAAGAAGTTGAGAGAACAAGAAAAGGCAAAATTTGAAGCCGACCGTAAATCAAACGATGCTGAGATGGAAAAAATTCTTGGCACCGAAAAATTCCAGCAATTTAAGGCCAAACAAGCTGAACGTGAACAAAAAATGAATGAAAAAAGAAATGGCAAGCAGGCTAAAAATCACAAAGGTGGTTTTGTTGGCGATAAATGTGGACCACGTCCCGAAACAGAGATTTCAAAATAATCTTCTAAACACCAAGTAATTGCACAAAACACCCACCAACTGATCGTTGACGAGTGTTTTTTTATTCTCATGATTCTATTTGAATAATCCGCTCCCCCCAAAAAAACATTTTACATCAATTAAACTTTCAACAATCTATTTAGTCTAAAGAGAAAGTTCTATTTTTATTATCAACAAAATAAAAGAAAGTAACATGAAAAAAATTGCAATTTTAGCGTTAGGATTTATCCTTAGTTTAGCAGCATCTGCACAAGACCAAACTCCTCCTCAGGGTGGCGAAAGAGGGCCAAGACAAGAACGTCAAGGCAACAGGCCTCAAATGACAGCTCAAACTCGTGCCGAACGGTTAGCCAAACAATTGGAATTAACCGACGACCAAAAAACTCAGGTTCAGGCTTTATATGAAAAACAAGATGCAGCCCGCCAGAAAAAACAAGGTGATGTACAAAAATCGCGTGAAGAGATGAGAACTCAATTTGCCGAAGAAATGAAAGCTAAGGATGTAGAATTAGAAAAAATAATTGGCCCTGAAAAAATGAAAAAATATCAGGATGCACGTGCCGAACGGATGAAGAAAATGCAAGAACGCATGAGTGGCGGTGACAATCCAAGACCTCAACCACAAAACTAAGAGGTAAACAGACAACTATCGCTTAGAACGAGAACTCCCGAGAGCCAACTGGCCATCGGGAGTTTTTTTATTTATAAAAACGAATCTGTCGATTGTTAATTATCAACTTATTTCATCACTTCTTGTTGATGACGAACCGACTCTTCGTGAATAGCCACCAAAATAGTTTTCATAAACTCACCATCCATGCCCATTTTCTCGGCTTGAGAAATGCGATTTTGGAGAATTTCATCATATCGTTGCGATTGCAAAATAGGCATATTATGCTCTTTTTTATACGTTCCGATTTCTTCCGAAACACGCATACGACGGGCAAGCAATTCAAGCAAGTTGTTGTCCAAGTCATCAATCTGACGACGCAAAGCAGTTAAGTTTTCGGTTGACTGAGTCATGTCACGAATCACCAGAGTGCTAAGAATCAAATCCAACACCTCAGGAGTCACTTGTTGAGCCGCATCGCTCCAGGCTTTATCAGGATTGCAGTGCGATTCAATAATCAAACCATCAAAATTCAAGTCCATAGCTTGCTGACAAAGCGGAGCAATCAATTCACGCTTTCCACCAATGTGACTTGGATCACAAATAATCGGCAAGTTTGGGATCTGACGTTTCAATTCGATAGGTATATGCCACTGAGGAAGATTGCGGTAAATCTTTTTATCGTAAGTACTAAAACCGCGGTGAATAGCGCCAATTCTACGAATACCCGCATTATAAATACGTTCGATAGCACCAATCCACAAATCCAAATCAGGATTTACAGGATTTTTCACCAATACAGGAATATCCAATCCCTCCAATGCATCAGCAATTTCTTGCACTGCAAATGGATTTGCAGAAGTGCGGGCACCCACCCAAAGTATATCAACACCATGCGAAAGACACTCGCGAACATGAGCAGCTGTAGCCACTTCCACAGCCGTGTACATACCAAGTTCAGATTGCACACGTTTAAGCCAAGGTAAACCTTGTACGCCAATACCTTCGAAACCTCCCGGCTTGGTACGTGGTTTCCAAATTCCAGCACGGAAAATCTTAATTCCGCGAGCATGCAGACGGCGTGCCGACTCCATTACTTGTTCTTCAGTTTCCGCACTACATGGTCCGGCTATTACGAGTGGACGTTTTGCGTCAACTCCTGGCAATAAAATTGATTCTAATTCCATAAGTTTTAAAATTAGCTGCAAGAGGTAAGTAGTAAGAGGCAAATAGCCTAAAACGCATACAACTGCACTTTTTATATTATTCTTGTTTTTATTTCTTGATTATTATTGACTATTAACTGCCAACTACTAACTCTTTTATTCTCTCCAACGCTTCACCCAGCATTTTATCATTAGCACATAGTGAAAGACGAATGTATTGATTGCCTTTGTCACCAAAAATAAATCCGGGAGTGATAAACACCTTGGCTTCGTAAAGCACTTTATCGGCCAACACGCCGCTATCTGCATATTTTGCGGGTATTTTCCCCCAAAGGAACATACCAACCTGTTTTTCATCAAAAGTACAGCCCAAGGTTTTCAATATTTCCTCGGCCAACTTCCTGCGGTGACCGTACAATACGATATTCATCTCACGATGCCATTCTTCCGAATTATTCAACGCCACAATGGCTGCCACTTGCATAGGTTTAAATTGTCCGCTGTCAATATTACTCTTTACTTTCAATACCCATTCCACAAACAATGCGTTTGAAGCCAACATTCCCATACGCCAACCCGGCATATTGTGTGACTTACTCATCGAGTTCAACTCAATACAGACATCTTTTGCACCTTCTACCTGAAGAATGCTCAATCGGTTTTCGTTCAGAATAAAGCTATACGGATTGTCATTACAAATAACGATACCATGTTTTTTTCCAAAAGCAACCAGTTTTTCAAACAACTCAGGAGTGGCACTGGCTCCTGTTGGCATATTTGGATAATTAACCCACATTAGTTTAACGTTGCTCAAATCCATTTGTTCAAGTGCATCAAAATCAGGCTGCCAATTATTATTTTCGTCCAGATCGTAAGTCAACACCTTAGCCTGAACCAGATTGCTCACTGAAGAATAGGTTGGATAACCCGGATTAGGAACCAATACACCATCACCGGGATTCAGGAAAGCAAGCGAAATATGCAAAATCCCTTCCTTTGAACCAATCAGTGGTTGAATTTCGTTTGCCGGATTCAACTCTACATTGAACCATTTCTGATACCAATCGGCAAAAGCTTTACGCAATTCCGGAATACCCACATAAGGCATATAACCGTGTGCATTAGCCTGAGCCGCCGAAGCAGTTAGCGCCTCAACGGTTTCTTTTGATGGTGGTAGATCAGGACTTCCGATGCCCAGACTGATAACGTTCATGCCCTTAGCATTCATCTCAGCCACTTCCTTCAATTTTTTCGAGAAATAGTATTCTGATACAGAATTTAATCTCTCGGCTGGTTTGATACGATTACCCCCAACCCCTAAAGGGGAGTTTGAGTTAGCTTCGTCTTTCATATTTTCATTACTCATATTTTCGACATTAAAATTCTTTACATTTTTCTATTCCCATTCAGATCTAGGGTGTTTCTTATTTCCTGTACAATTATTTCCAACGTATTTTCGATATCGGTTAGGACTTGTTCATTGCTAAAGCGAAACACCTTTAATCCTAAATCTGCTAATTCGTTATCCCTATTGATATCATAACAATATTGTTCCGGAACGTCATGACATCCACCATCAACTTCAATGATCAATTTTATTTTATGGCAATAGAAATCAGCGAAAAATACAAAATAGGGTGTTGTCTTTTAAAACGAATTCCATCTATATTTATGCTTGCTAAATGCTCCCAAAGGAAATTCTCAGCCTCTGTAGAATTATCCCTAAGTTTTCTTGCAAACTCAAAATGAATTGGTAATGCTCCATAAAACATATTAGAACCTATGTATGAATTTCCAATCCCTAACCCATGAAGGGGAACTATGCTAGTATCATCTGTTTCATTTTCTAGTTTCTCAATCATAATGCACCATTTTGAAATCTGTTTACATTTATCAAAACTAATCCAGTTCCCCTTTAGGGATTAGGGGTCATTTCTGTACTATTCCGCAGGTGTTATTCCCTCCGAATATTCTCCCAGTGTTTTCAATTCATTAATCAATGGCTTAATAGCCGCAAGTGCCTGTTTGTAGCGCTCCAAATCGTCGAATTTGAAATCCACATAAAACTGATATTCCCACTCACGACCTAAAATTGGTAACGATTGAATTTTAGTCAGATTAATGCCGTAGAACGAGAAAACCGACAAAACCTTCGACAAACTACCCTCGTTATGAGGCAAAGTAAAAACGATGGAAGCTTTATTAATGGCATCATCTTTCTGAATTTCTTCCACCACCCATGAGTTCCCAAAAATCAAGAAACGAGTAAAGTTACGTTTATTGGTTTCAATTCCTTTAGCCAGAATATTTAATCCGTATATTTCGGCAGCACGAACACTACAAATAGCAGCATGGCCAACCAAATTCTTTTCTGCAATATCACGCGCAGCCAAAGCAGTATCTTCGTGCTCCACCACCTTAACTCCCGGAAGCGTACTCAGAAAATCGTTACACTGCATCAAGGCTATTGGATGGGATTGCACCTCTTTTATGTCGTGAATAGTTTGTCCGGGCAATGCAGCCAAACAGTGCGAAACACGCAATTTATATTCGCCGGCAATTGGCAATTTATGCTCCTTTAGCAATTCGTAATTTGGCAACAAGCTTCCGGCAATGGTATTCTCAATAGCCATGATGCCAATCACATTGGAATCTTTTTTAATTGCCGAAAAAATATCTTTAAAAGCAATACATGGAATAATTTCCACCTCTTCACCAGTAAAAAAATTCTCAGCAGCAATGCCGTGATAAGCTCCTAATCCACCCTGAATAGCTACTCGTCTCATATTAGTTAGTAGTTGATAGTTTATAGTTTGCAATAAACAAAAAATCCTGCTCGTGACTGAGCAGGATTTTCATGTATTATTAATTTATTGTTAGTTTTTTACATAAATAATATCCTGCTCTCACCTACTAAAGTAAAAGTAAAAATAAAAATATGTAAAAAATCGGTTTACCATAATATGTTGTCTTTTTTCTTAGACGCTGCAAAAGTAATATAATTTTCATTTATTACAACCAAACCAACAAGAAAAAGTTCTAAAAAAGTTGCAATTTATCATTTTTACAACATATCAGAAATTGTTTTGATAGTAGAATCCAGAGAAAAACAAAGATCTGTTCACAAAAAAGTCTTATCTTTGCACCGTAAAAACAACACAAACCATAATGCGCCTGAACTCACTAGTCATTGCAATTATTCTTGTCATCGGAATCCGAAGGATTTACCGAAGGTAGGACTTTTTGCTATTATGCAAGATATTTCAACCCCTTTCGGTACTACCGGAAGGGGTTTTTTATTTACTCAAAAACCAAAACAGTATGACAGAAATTACTCAACCACAGTTTGCCCGCCGCATGGAGGGAGTTCCACGTTCTTTTATCCGCGAAATACTCAAAGTAGCAGTTTCGCCCAACATTATTTCATTCGCCGGAGGATTGCCAAACAAAGATCTTTTCCCTCTGGACGAACTTCACGAATGTGCCGACATGCTTATGTCAGGCCACGACCGCTCCATTCTGCAATATGCTAACACCGAAGGCTATTTGCCGTTGCGTAAAGAAATTGCAAAGCGATATGCCCGCAAAGGCCTAAAAGTAAACCCACAAAACATCCTTATTACCAATGGATCGCAACAAGGATTGGATTTATTGGGCAAGATATTCATCAATGAAGGCGATCGACTCTTAATGGAAGAACCGGGATATTTGGGCGCTATTCAGGCATTTTCCATTTTTAAACCGGAGTTTATAACTGTACCGTTGCTGTCATCAGGTATCGACACGCAACAAATGGCAGAAGCAGTGAATAAATACCAACCGAAACTGGCTTACCTGATACCCAATTTTCAGAACCCATCAGGCATTAGTTACAATGCTGAAACACGTCAGCAAGTGGCAGATATTTGTCGGAATAAAAAAATGTTTATTGTGGAGGACGACCCATACGGCGAAATAAGGTTCAGTGGCAACCACATACCATCATTGCACCATTACCTGCCCGAACAAACTATTATGTTGGGAACTTTTTCGAAAACTGTAGTGCCGGCCTTCCGCATGGGCTGGATAGTTGCACCCGACGAAGTAATGGAACGACTTATTATTGCCAAACAAGCAGCCGACCTGCATACTGATTATTTCACTCAACGCTTGCTGCATTTATACCTGAAAGAATACAATGTAGACGCTCACATTACCAAGATAAGTAAAGCCTACGGCAAACAAGCAGCCAACATGTTGGACGCCATTAAGCGACACTTCCCTGCCGACGTTCAATACACAAAGCCCGAAGGTGGAATGTTTCTATGGATTACCTTGCCACAGAACAAAAGTGCCATGCAGCTTTTCGAAAGCGCCATTCAACAAAATGTGGCTTTTGTCCCCGGCAATCCGTTTTATATTGGCAAACAGGATATAAATACTTTTCGACTGAATTTCACTTGCTCCGGTCCACTGGAAATTGAAGAAGGCATAAAACGTCTTGGAAAAGCCATACGAGAACTGGACTAAACTTTAGAGGGTGTTCAAATAAGTGTTTTTTTTGAACACCCTCAATGTTCACCCATTTTCAACTGCAAAATACCGCCCTTTCTCCTGAGAAAAAGCCACAAGACCTTTCAAACAATTAATACCTTCAGCACACAAAACAGCACACTTTCCTCAAATTTCTGCTGTAAAACATAAAAAGACATGCACGAACTTTCAAACACAAGTGTTTTCTTTACACTTGTTTTAAAACAAGAACCAAGGTGCATTAAAACACACACCTATAACTTTAAAAATAAGCAATTTACATTCAAATAAAATAAATGTAAATTATACACATAAAATGACTGCTACTTTTTATCAAAACAAGGACACCTTTCTCGTTGCTGCCGACTGCATTATTATGGGTTTTCATGAAAACGAACTCAACATTTTGGTAACACGTCGCCAGATTGAACCATTGAAAGGCGGTTGGTCGCTGATGGGCGGTTTCGTAAATGCCCCTGAGAGTATCGATGAGGCAGCAGAACGTATTTTTGGAGAATTTACGGGTATAAAAGATATTTTCATGGAGCAAGTAGGTGCTTACGGAGAAATTAACCGTGACTTAGGGGAACGTGTAATTTCCATAGCCTACTACGCATTGGTAAATATCGATGAGTTTGACACTTCATTGGCCGAGAAATACGATGCACGCTGGGTACGACTCACGCAACTGCCCGAACTGGTATTTGACCATAATAAAATGGTGAGAGATACCATCGGAATTTTGCAACGAAAAGCAGCCGTAAAACCAATCGGGTTTAATTTGCTCGGAGACCAATTCACCCTGCCAACTTTGCAAAGCTTATACGAATCCATCTATCAAGAAGGTATCGACAAACGAAATTTCCGTAAGAAGCTTATGACAATGGATATTCTGGAAAAGTTGGACGAAAAAGACAAAAGTTCATCTAAAAAAGGAGCTTTCTATTATAAGTTCAAAAAAGAAAAATACGATCAACTAATACAACAAGGGTTACATTTCTCACTTTGATATTTTTTCATCCTATTAAGTGTAATTTTTACAGTTATAGGCACAACCCAAAACTTTCAGAAGAATAATTCGTAAATAGTAAACGATTAAATAGTAAATAATTTTTATGTTAGAAGCATTAAAAGAAGAAGTATTTCACGCCAATCTGGACTTAGTAAAACATGGACTGGTAATTTTCACTTGGGGAAACGTAAGTGCCATTGATCGCGCAAGCGGTTTAGTAGTTATCAAACCTTCGGGAGTATCATACGAAGACATGAAAGCCGAAGACATGGTAGTGGTTGATTTGGACGGCAACGTGATTGAAGGCAAACTGAAACCATCGTCGGACACAGCTACTCACCTTGTATTTTACAAAGCATTTCCAAACATTGGAGGCGTGGTTCACACCCACTCTACTTATGCCACAGCATGGGCACAAGCTGGCTGTGATATACCTAACATTGGAACAACACATGCCGATTATTTCAGTGACGGCATTCCTTGCACCCGCGACATGACTCAAACCGAAGTGGAAGGTGAATATGAAAAAGAAACCGGAAATGTAGTGGTAGATAGATTCAACGGTTTGAATCCTGACTTTATTCCGGGCGTGTTGGTAAAAAACCACGGACCATTCTCTTGGGGTAAAAATGCACAGGATGCCGTTCACAATGCAGTAGTAATGGAACAAGTTGGTAAAATGGCCTATATCGCTTACGGCGTAAATCCGAATCTGACTATGAACCCACTTCTGATAAAAAAACACTTCTTCCGCAAACACGGACCGGGAGCATATTATGGTCAGTGACCCCTAGCCCCTAAAGGGCAACTAAGTTACTTTATTCTCATACAGAAATTAAAACTAAATTTCAACAATTCTGTCTCTAACTCCCCTTTAGGGGTTGGGGGTAAATTACAACACAATGAAAAAAACACTTCTTTCCATTTTATTAATCGGGTCAATGACACTAGCTGCGCAAAGCGGCACTTCTAAAATTACAATTCATGCCGATCAGGGCAAGAATGGAATCAACAAGGAAATATACGGACAATTTGCAGAACATCTGGGTTCTTGTATTTATGGCGGTATCTGGGTAGGTGAAAACTCACCAATACCAAACACTAAAGGCTATCGCACGGATGTATTGAATGCACTGAAAGAACTTCAAATTCCTGTATTGCGCTGGCCGGGCGGTTGCTTTGCCGACGAATATCATTGGATGGACGGAATTGGGCCGAAAGAAAAACGCGCTAAAATTGTAAACAACAACTGGGGTGGCGTTATCGAGGACAACAGTTTTGGAACAAACGAATTTTTCAACCTATGCGAACTGCTTGGCACCGAACCATACCTAAGTGGGAACGTAGGTAGCGGTACGGTAGAAGAGTTGGCTAAATGGGTAGAATACATTACTTCAGCCGGTGATAGTCCAATGGCTCGTTTACGTCGTCAGAATGGCCGCGAAAAGCCATGGCATCTAAAATATCTGGGCGTTGGTAACGAAAGCTGGGGTTGCGGTGGAAACATGACAGCCGATTATTATTCGGATTTATATCGTCGTTATTCAACCTATTGTCGCGAATACGATGGCAATAAATTATTCAAAATTGCCAGTGGTGCCAGTGATTACGAGTACGACTGGACTGAAACGCTAATGAAAAAAGTAGGTGATCGTATGCAAGGTGTTTCGTTACATTATTACACTTGCAAAGGTTGGAATGGTAGTAAAGGCTCTGCAACCAAATTCGACAAAGCCGAATACCTGTGGACTATGGGTAAATGCCTCGAAATAGAAGATGTGGTAAAAAAACACATTGCTATTATGGATAAATATGACCCTAAAAACAAAGTAGGTTTAATGGTGGACGAATGGGGAACATGGTGGGATCAGGAGCCGGGAGTAAAATCGGCACTTTATCAACAAAACACAATGCGTGATGCATTCGTAGCAGCATTAACACTGAATACTTTCAACAAATACACCGAGCGTGTAAAAATGACAAACATCGCTCAAGTAGTAAATGTACTTCAGGCAATGATTCTGACCAACGATTCAAAAATGGTATTGACTCCAACTTATCATGTATTTAATATGTATAAAGTTCACATGGGTGCAACCAATTTACCATTGGAAATTCAGTCCGACTCGTTAAGTTCTAACACACGAAAATTTGCAGCAGTGAGTGCTTCGGCTTCGAAAGATGCACAAGGAAAAATCCACATTACACTGGCAAACATTGATACGGACAAAGAACAAAAAGTTACGATTGAACTGGCTAACGTAAAAGCTATCAAAGTTTCGGGAACTATTCTTACTGCCAAAACAATTGATGCGTACAACACTTTCGAAAATCCGAATGTAGTAACGCCTGCAGTATTTAAAGATGCTAAACTAACAAAAACAGGACTTACTGTTACGGTTCCGGCAAAAGCAATTATAGCATTGGAATTGTAAAAAAATGACCCCTAACCCCTAAAGGGGGACTATGCAAGTTCGTCTTCATATTCCAGTTTGGGTCATAGGTAAATAAAAAATAAAACTAATTACTCCGACTCTCTTCTTAGGGAGCAGGGCAAATATAAATAAACAACAACTAACAAATAAAATTCAATTATCATGGAATTCAATTTCGAAAATTTAGAAGTATGGTTCATTACCGGAGCTCAATTGCTTTACGGTGGTGACGCAGTAGTAAGTGTAGATGCACACTCAAATGCAATGGTAAAAGGGTTGAACGAGTCAGGTAACCTACCAGTTAAAGTAGTTTACAAAGGAACAGCTAACTCTTCTTCAGAAATCTCTGAAATTATGCGTGCTGCTAACGGTGACACCAAATGTATTGGTATGATTACCTGGATGCACACTTTTTCTCCTGCTAAAATGTGGATTCACGGTTTGATGGATTATAAAAAACCATTGCTTCACCTTCACACACAATACAACGAAGAAATTCCTTGGTCGGAAATCGATATGGATTATATGAACCTGAACCAATCGGCTCACGGTGACCGCGAATTCGGTTTCATTACTGCCCGTTTGCGCAAACCACGCAAGATTGTTGTAGGTTACTGGAAAGATAAATCGACTCACGAAAAAATCTCAGGCTGGATGCGCGTTTGTGCAGGTTGGGCTGATGCACAAAATATGCAAATTATCCGTTTTGGTGACAACATGAACAACGTGGCTGTAACCGATGGTGATAAAGTAGAAGCTGAAATCCGTTTGGGTTACCACGTGGACAATGCGCCTATCGCTAAATTGGTTCCTTTCGTAAACGCAGTTACCGAAGCTGAAATTGATGCATTGATTGCTGAATACGAAAAACTATATGACTTTGCTGCTGACTGTAAAAAAGGCGCTGAGAAACATATTTCAGTACGTCAGGCTGCTGCTCAGGAAATCGGTCTTCGTCGTTTCTTGGAAGATAAAAAAGCTACTGCTTTCACAACCAGCTTCAACGAGTTGGAAGGCATGTCTCAATTGATGGGATTTGCGTCTCAACGTTTGATGGCCGAAGGTTACGGTTTCGGTGCCGAAGGTGACTGGAAAACTGCTGCTCTTACACGTACCATGTGGGTAATGGCTCAAGGCTTACCTGGTGGATGTTCATTCCTCGAAGATTATGTATTGAACTTCAACGGCGCTAACAGCTCTATCCTTCAATCACACATGTTGGAAATCAACCCTGAAATTGCTAAAGCAAAACCACGCATCGAAGTTCACTTCTTAGGCATAGGCGATGCAGGTGTTTGCGCCCGCTTAATTTTCCAGGCTCACGAAGGTGAAGGTATTGCTGCTACAATTGTTGACATGGGTAACCGTTTCCGCATGATTGTAAACGAAGTAAAAGTAATTGAACCTCAAGCATTGCCTAAATTACCTGTTGCTTGTGCATTGTGGATTCCACAACCAAACCTTGAAGTAGGTGCAGGTGCATGGATTACTGCCGGTGGTACTCACCACTCAAGTTTCTCATTCTCTCTGACAACAGAAATGATGGAAGACTACGCAGAAATCGCTGATTTGGAAATGTTGATTATTGATAAAGATACCAACATCCGTCAGTTCAAACAAGACATTCGTAACAACGAAGTGTATTACATGTTGAATAAAGCACTTAGATAATTCACAATTAAAAATTCATAATGCATAATTAAATTGTGCATTATGAATTATACATTATACATTATGAACAAATACGTTATAGGTTTAGATTACGGAAGCGACTCAGCCCGTGCGGTTGTTGTAAACGCAGAAACTGGCGAAGAACTAGCTTCATCAGTAAAATATTATCCACGTTGGATGGAAGGCAAATACTGCGTTCCAACAGCCAACCAATACCGTCAGCACCCACAAGATTACATTGACGCATTGGAATACACTGTGAAAGATGCTTTATCAAAATGTCCTGTCGGAACCGGCGAACAAGTGGTAGGTATTGCATTCGACACTACAGGTAGTACACCTGTGTTTACCGACAAAGAAGGTACTCCACTTTCATTGCTTCCTGAGTTTGCTGAGAATCCGAACGCCATGTTTGTATTGTGGAAAGACCACACAGCTATTAAAGAAGCTGAAGAAATTAATGATTTGTGTGCCCGTTGGGATATAGACTATACTTCATACGAAGGTGGTATTTACTCATCGGAATGGTTTTGGGCAAAAGCATTGCACGTATTGCGCGCCGACGAAAAAGTACGCGACGCTGCCTACTCTATCGTAGAACACTGCGACTGGTTGCCGGGCTTACTGACCAACACAACAAATCCTTCAAAACTTTACCGCAGCCGTTGTGCTTCGGGTCATAAAGCAATGTGGTTGGAAAAATGGGGTGGTTTACCATCCGAAAAATTCCTGACAACACTTGATCCTGTTTTAGCCGGTTACCGCGAACGTCTTTACACAGACACTTATCCAAGTAACCAAAAAACCGGAAACCTGACCGAGGAATGGGCCGGACGTTTAGGTTTGACAACTAATGTGGCTGTTGCCGTTGGGGCATTCGACTGTCATACTGGAGCCGTTGGTGCTGAAGTTACTCCGGGTGCATTGGTACGCGTTATTGGTACTTCTACCTGCGACATTATGGTGGCTAGCTACGAAGAAATGGGTCATAAACTTATTCCGGGTATCTGTGGACAAGTTGACGGTTCGGTTATTCCGGGTATGGTTGGATTGGAAGCAGGACAATCGGCATTTGGTGATGTATACGCCTGGTTTAAAAACGTAGTGGCATGGCCTGTAGTAAACGTTCTTTCGAAAACAACGTTGATTGACGAAGCTACCAAACAAAAACTGATTGATGAAACTGTTGACCAAATCATTCCTGCTCTTTCTATCGAAGCAGCGAAAGTTCCGGTTTCAGAATCAACTATTTTGGCTACCGACTGGATGAATGGTCGTCGTACTCCAGATGCTAATCAAAAAGTAAAAGGAACCATCACCGGATTAAATTTGGGTAGCTCTGCTCCTCTTATTTTCCGTGCATTGGTTGAAGCTACTGCTTATGGTTCGAAAGCGATTGTTGATCGCTTTATCGAAAACGGTGTGGTTATCAACGAAATCATCGGTATCGGTGGTATCGCGTTGAAATCTCCTTTTGTAATGCAAACATTGGCCGATGTATTGAATATGCCAATTAAAGTGGCTAAAGCAGAACAAGCTTGTGCATTCGGAACTTCTATGTTTGCTGCAGTTGTAGCAGGTGTTTACGAAAAAGTAGAAGATGCTCAAAAAGCAATGGGAATGGGCTTTGCTCAGGAATTCTATCCAAATCCAGCTAATGCAGCTTTGTATGCAGAATTGTACAAAGACTACATCAAATTGGGACAATTTACAGAAAAAGAATTATTTTCTTAACAACAATCTAATATTATCACAAAATGAATTGGAGTTCACATGAATTTATTTGGCTCGACTGGGTCATTCTCGCAGTTGGGATTTTGGGTGTATCATGGGCGGTATGGCGTGCGGTACAAAAAGACAAAAAATTGCAACATGGCGCTAACAGTGAAGACTACCTGTTTGGTAAAGGCGAACCATGGTATATCATTGGTGCGGCTATTTTTGCTGCAAACATTGGTTCAGAACACCTTGTAGGACTTGCCGGCACCGGTGCAAAATCGGGTGTAGGTATGGCACACTGGGAAATGCAAGGTTGGATGATCCTTATCCTCGGTTGGTTATTTGTACCATTCTACCAACACATGAACATGAAGTTAGGTAAAATTATTACCATGCCCGACTTCCTTAAAAACCGTTACACACCTCGTACAGGTTCGTGGTTGTCTATTATTACACTAATTGCTTACGTACTTACCAAAGTGAGTGTAACAGCATTTACCGGTGGTATCTTTATGGAAAGCCTTCTTGGCTTGCCTTTCTGGTACGGAGCTATTGGTCTGATTGTATTAACCGGTGTATTTACCGTATTTGGTGGTATGAAAGGTGTTATGACACTTTCGGCTATTCAAACTCCTATCCTTATCATTGGTTCATTCCTAGTGCTTTTCTTAGGATTATCAGCATTGGGCGATGGTAACGTTGCTCACGGTTGGACCGCTATGATGGATCACGCCAGAGCAATGAGTATCGGAACTGATGGAAAAGCGTATGGTACAAACCACATGTTCCACTTAGAAACTGGTGACCCATTGTACGACGATTATCCTGGTTTCTGGGTATTTATTGGAGCTTCAATTATCGGTTTCTGGTATTGGGCTAC
>Ga0302215_10000094_pt1 | contig 69046 bp, 50 predicted proteins | sample II_Fen_N3_1_FD_194580 | JGI IMG/M metagenome (GOLD analysis project Ga0302215, IMG submission 194580) | Peat permafrost microbial communities from Stordalen Mire near Abisko, Sweden - II_Fen_N3_1 | ecosystem: Environmental > Terrestrial > Soil > Wetlands > Permafrost | place: Sweden: Abisko... | reverse complement strand
GCATAACCTATTGGTTTCTGAATACTCCAGTCGGCAGCAAGTGTTATAGATACTTTATTGGTTGGTTGATACAACAATTGTCCTCTGACACCTAGATTATTTAATGAATTCACCCAAATATCTGTACTTTCGTTGTAAATGGTTCCATTACGTTGAGTTCCGGAAAAAGAGATACGTCCGGCCACTTTATCAACCAGTTTCCCTGTTAGTGATGCTTTTGCCTGAATATAGTTATAATTACCATAGCTAACTTCGAAATCGGCTCCAGGCGTAAAGCTTGGTTTACGTGTGGTAACGTTGAATGCACCTGCCGTGGTGTTTTTACCAAACAATGTTCCCTGAGGACCACGCAGCACCTCAATACGGTCAATATCAATAAAATCGAGCGTTGTAGCTGCAGGACGTGCATAATACACACCATCTACATAAAACCCTACTCCCGGATCAATACCATCGTTTGTCAGCCCGAAAGTAGTACCCAGACCACGAATACTTAACCCTGTATTTCGAGGATTTGACGAATATAATTGCACACTCGGGATAAGCTCCTTTACACGATTTACGTTGAAAGAACCACTCTGCTCGGCCTGAACACCGGTTACAACTGAAATAGGAATTGGCACTTCCTGTACCGTTTCTGAGCGACGACGTGAAGTCACCACTACTTTATTTAATAAATTTGTGCTCTGACGAATTTCAAATGTAAAGTCTCCGTCAACGCTTTCGATAATATTTTCTTGTCTCTGATAACCAACATAATTTACCACCACTGTAAATGGCAGTTTTTTGTTTGTTTTAAGATTAAAGTTACCGTTCACATCGGTTTTTACGATATCGTTTGTACCATCAATCTGTACTGTAACACCCACCAATGTTTCGCCGGTAGCACCATCTTTTACCTTACCTGTAAGTAATGTCTGTTTGTTTTGGGCAAATGCAGTAAAACCAACAAATGCCAAAAGAAATAATGTATAAATTCTTACCTTCATAATTTAATAGTTTAATGTTTTTAGACCTTGTGTTATTTAATTGTCAACCTTTCTTGCGATACGTTAACGAAGTGCAAAATTACGATGCATTCTAAAGCAATGAAATACCGCAATCGGTGTATATTGCTACCTAAATGTGGGTAGACGCAACATCAATACATTAATAACCAGTATATTAAAAACAAAGAAGAGAATATAAAACACAATTATCATCTGTAGATATTGTGTTTTATGTTCTCTTTATTTTATCGAGACTACAAGTTATATATAATATTCAGTCAAATCGACTAATCCATTTTTAAGTGCAAATTTTATGAGTTCCTGCACATTATTTAACTCTAGTTTACGAAAAATATTCTTACGATGAGTATTAATAGTATGATGACTCAAACAACGAGCCTCAGCTATTTCCTTTGCCGTTTTTCCTTGCGTAAAGAGCTGAACAAGTTCAAGCTCGGTACTTGTAAGTAAGTTTCGTTTCACCGAATTTTCCTTTTTGCGGTTGTGCCCATCCATAATAATTTGAAGGGCTTCGCTACAATAAAACTTTTTGCCTTGTGCAGTCGACAGGATAGCGGATACAATTATGTCGTAATCGTTGGTCTTTAATATGAAATTTGCCTTGCTAAAAGTAGCCGTTAAAGGCATAAGGAAGCTTTCGTCAGGGATATCAGCTATAAAGAGCCAGTTAGATTTTGGAAAACATACCGAGAGTACTGACACTTCATCTATATGGTCAATGCCCAAACTATCAAAGTCGAGAATAACAACGGCCTCGCTATTGGCCAGCAAGGTGCTATGTAATTCCAGCTTAGTAGAGACGAAATGAATGGTTGGCGATAGAACCTGATCATGAATAATGCACTTCAGGCCTAAACGACATAAATCGTTATTCTCGGCAATAATGAAAGTAGCTTCGTTCATAAGTTCTTTTTTTCCAGATTCTGTGTTTTCAGACTCTATTAATTCTGTTGCAAAGTTCATACTATTTTTAAGTATAAGAAATACCCCAATCACAGTATTTGCATACCATAAGTGAGGGATAACAAGTTAGTTTTAATTAGACTTTGGTTATATTTGATAATCGGAATCGTGGGTATTTTTGGGGTAGTCCAAACTCAACACCTGAAGCAAAGACGACAAAGTACTTGACACATGATTAGAAACTGTCAACTTGGTTGTATAATAAGAAAGCAAGTTGAACAATAACCATGGGTGAGTCAATAGTTTACGTATAGCTAGACTCTTATTATAATGCCATGTATAATCGAATATTGTGTGTAAATTTATTTTGCCCTGAATAGCCAGATTGTGTGTTATGCCACGTAATGAAAACAGGGGTATTTTACGAGTAGAAGTTGCATGAGCCACCCCCAAGGTTTCCATGTCCAGCACCGGATGATTAAACCTGGTTTTGGAATAATCCTGTATAGCCTGTTCTCCGTTTTCAGTAATAATTGTACCCAAAAATATTCGCTCTTTATTCTCAATGAGCAAATTCAGAATAAATCTACGGATGTCGGGAGGAATTACTGACAACCCAATATACTGTTCAAAAACGCCATTTTCGATCATGGTGGTAGAATTCCCGCAAATCATATCACCCACCCGAATATCTTCTTCAAGTGCTCCCGCTATACCAAACGATATAATTAACAGCGGAGCTATTTTTTCAATAAGTAAAGTAGTGGCAAGTCGGGCACTGGTAAGCTTTTTATCGCATATTACCAAAAAAATCTCATAACCATTCAGCTTGAAGTAAAAAACATCAAACTCACCCAGTTTCAGTTTTTTCTTTTCCGAAACATATTTCAAAAATATATGTGCCTCTATTTTTCCTGAAGCAATAAGACCTATTGTTTTCATCAACTTATCTATTTTCGCTATTATCAGTAATATGCTCGAATTATTTATCTACCCATCATTTCCCCACGATTCACATCGTAGAAAAATGACAAATAAATCAAACTAATTAACACTATCACTATTACCTAAAAACTTTCTTATAATCATTGTATTATTTCACAAAAGCAGAAACAGCCGGAAGTTTAAAACTCATCCGGCTGTTTCTGTATTTATTTGCGAATCTATTTTATAAAATGCACAAACATCTACACCGGTCATCGAAATATGAACGACAGCAACGCATATACATGTACATAAATAATGAATTCATATTGCTTATAATATGGTTATTTCTACCTTAAGAATCTATTTTGACATTGCAAAGATACTATATAGTAGTTTAATGTAAAATACCTCTCAATAGGCATTTTCAATACCAACTTTTAGGTATTAAAATACAAAAGAAGAAATAGCAACTTTATTCCCAGGTACAATAATTAGGTTATTTCAAAATATTACCTTTTCGGTTTCAATTGAGTCAAAACAAAGGAAACATTAAATAGAGCAATCACCGAGGCGATTAACAGTAGGACTTTACTTTCATCCCACCCTATTGTTTGCTGATACCAGAGTGCTACCAATATAAGCAAGGCAGACAAAACAAGTCCTGTATTTCTGAGAATTGTAAAATCAGAAATAGAAGGAGTCTTAGTCTGCAATTTACTTTTTTTGAAGCCATAAGCAATATAGACATCCAATCCTATCACCATCCAAATTAGCAGGCGAATCCAGGTATCGGCGGGGAGAAACACCATCATGAACAAACAAGTAATGATCCCTAGAATGGGCACAAGCGGAACAAAAGGAGTCTTAAACGTACGAGGTAAGTTTGGCATTGTTTTTCGCATCACAAGAATTCCTACACAAACCAAAATGAAAGCCAAAAGTGTACCAATACTAGTCATCTCGCCAGCAACATGTGCCGGAACAAGTGCTGCAAAAGTACCAACTACAATCAACAACAAAATATTACTTTTAACCGGAGTGCGATACACCGGATGTATTTCAGAAAAAGACTTTGGTAATAATCCATCTTTACTCATGCTATAGAAAACACGACTCTGACCCAACAACATGACCAAAATAACAGAAGTATACCCAGCCAAAATGGCTAAAATAATAGCTTTATTGAGCCATGGATAGTCTGGTATTATTTGTCCGGTGATACCTGCCTTACCCATGTGCTCAACAGCAATGGCAACAGGTGCAATACCATCATGTCCTTTGAAGGCGGTGTAGTTTACCACTCCGGTCATAACATGAGCAAACAGAATATAAAGTACAGTACAAATCAATAAAGACACTAGAATGCCAATCGGCATATTCCGCTTTGGGTTTTTTGCTTCCTGCGCGGCAGTACTTACAGCATCGAAACCTATAAAAGCAAAGAAAACCACAGCTGCTGCACGAATTATTCCACTAAAGCCATATTCACCAAAAGTGCCTGTATTGGCAGGAATATAAGGAGTATAATTTGCCGTATTAATATATTTCCAACCCAGAAAAATGAAAACCAACACCACTGCAATTTTGAGTAGCACAATAACAAAATTCACCTTCGAGCTTCCTTCGGTTCCACGAATAAGCAACAAACTTGCCACCACAACGATGAATGCTGCCGGTAAATTTATAATACCACCATCCCAAGGACACAACACAAGTTGTTGAGGTAAATGAATACCAAAACCTTCTAAAAATTTTACAAGATATCGACTCCAACTAATGCTAACTGTAGCCGCAGCAATGGCATATTCCAACACCAAGTCCCAACCGATAACCCAGGCAATGAATTCGCCCATTGTGGCATAAGAATAGGTATAAGCACTACCTGCAACCGGAATCATGGAAGCAAATTCGGCGTAACACAATCCGGCAAAGCCACATCCCAGTGCAGCAATAACAAACGAAATAGTAATAGCCGGACCTGCCTGATAAGCCGCTGCTCCACCGGTAATGGAAAATAATCCGGCTCCAATGATGGCACCAATACCCAAAGCAATGAGCCTTGTTGCCCCAAGTGTTTTTTTCAGAGAATGCTTGTCGGTTGAATTAGACTCAATCAATAAGCTTTCAATACTTTTACGAATAAATAGACTCATATTTCTGTTTATTTATTAACTAAAAAATATCCTCAACAACCACTCTATAAAAAGTGGCGTTGAGGATAATATTTACTTATAAGTTGATTAATTAATAACCAGGATTTTGTGTAATTCCAAGGTCATTACCAGACAATCCTTTAGGGATAGGGAAACGATAGAATTTACCTGCCACATTATCTGTTTTTGCATGAAGATGTTTGTATATCTTAGCAAAGAATGCGTAATTAGTGGTACTAGTAGCTGCTCCAAAGTTAGTTGCGATAGTAGCTGCATCAGCATACTTATCTTTGTAGTATTCATAAGCAGGTACGTTTGTTGTAACAGTACTTACTAACTTATGCCAACGAGTAAGGTTAATCCAACGATGTTGTTCGAAGAATAACTCCAAGTTCCATTCGTTTTCCAATTGAGCTTGAGTAAGTGTTGTATAAGTGCTTACACCTGCTCTTGTACGTAATTGATTTATAACTGTAGCTGCATCAGCTGGTTTACTTTGATAAAATAAAGCTTCTGCTTTGATAAGCAATACCTCTGCATAACGGATTTCGATACGATTAATATCATTAAGCTGTCCAGCCTGAGTGCCCGGAGCTACCTGAGGTAAGCTAGAACTTCTGTGAATCCATTTTCCGATACGTGGAGAAGTTACAGGGAACGAATAGCTATAACCCTTATAATCGCTGGCCTTTTTAGGTGATGCAATAAGCGGTTCGTCCTGATTGTATAAGCTATCCAATATTGAGAAACGTTTACGTTTATCAGTGTCAGAGAAATTTTTCAACAATGTAACGTCAGCTGGTCCAATGTGATTGTCTTGATACAAGTCGAAACGGAAAGTAAACGGACAGTGAGTTTGGTGATTACCTTGTGCATCGATTCCATCACCATCGTGATGAATAGTAAAGATATGTTCAACTGAACGATCCTCAGCTGGTACTCCCCAGTTATTTTCAAAATTAGCTTCTAATGTATAATTTCCGCTATTAATTACTTTATTGGCATAATCAATTGCTTTTTGCAATCTGGTTTGATCCCATGTAGTAGCTGTCGGGTCAGTTTTAGTGGTAGCAATAGCTGCTACCTGAGCCTGAGTGAGCGGATTACTTGCCCAGCTAAGGTATGCACGAGCAAGAATTGCATTGGCAGCACCTTTACTAGCATTTGAACGAATTTGGTCGTAACTTGGCAATGCTGCCTCAGCCTCAGTTAAATCTTTTACAATCTGCGTGTACACATCATCGATGGATCTACGAGTTGTTTGTTCTGCGGTTGTAGGTTTAGTACTTAAAATAAGTGGCACTTCACCCCAAAGTTGAGTTAAATACAAATAATCCAACCCACGAATAAATTTAGCACGTGCTTTGGCCAAATTAATCGCATCCTGAGTTAATGTCTCGGTTACGTGACTTGAATCGGCCTTTTCAATAGTACGATTGGCCTCACCAATACTTACATACTCATAATTGAAGATTTTTGTTGGATACCAGTTATTTACATCTGTTTTAAACAGACTTACCAACGGACCATCTTTGTCATCAGCACCTTCAAAACTGATGGTCGCATCTGTTTGAGATTCCAACAAAAACGTGTAAGATGAACTTAAACGTTGTAAAGGAGAGTAAGCTCCATTGGCAGTAGCCAATGCTTCCTGATCTGTTTTCCAAACAGATGCACCAGAAATAACAGTTGGCTCATCCTTGCTAGTGCAGGAAGAGAGCACAACCGAACTAATTGCAATAGCCGTAAAAGCTATCGATTTAAAAAATTGCTTCATTCTTTTTTTAATTAAATGGTTAATAAAATTGATGATTAAAAATTGTTGATATTGAGTTTTGATTGCTTTTCTAAAGAGAAATACTTGCTCCAAACTGGAATGTACGAGACATCGGATATGACCCTAAATCGAGACCTTTAGCTACTTCGGGATCATAGCCTTTGTAACCAGTTATAGTCAACAGATTTTCCAGTGTGGCAAAAAACCTGAAGTTAAATGGTTGTTTGGAACTTAAGAAACGTACCTTGCTAAATGTGTACCCAACTGTGAATGTCTTGAGTCGCAAATAAGATGCATCTTCTATGTATCGGCTATCCAGTTCTGATGAAATAGGATTACTGGTAATCCGGGGTACTGTGGTTGAGGGATTTGTTTCAGTCCAGGCATTTATCAACACAGCCGAAGCATTGTACGCATCGTTGGGCGACTCCAGATAGCGACGAAGCAGATTATACACCTTATTGCCCTGAGAACCATTAAGAAGAATGAAAAAATCAAAATTGTGATATTTAAATGTTGACGATAACCCGTAGGTAAACTTTGGTTCCGGACTTCCTAATGCAACACGATCTTCCTTGCCAATATGACCATCGTTACTTACATCTACAAACTTGGGATCGCCGGGTTGAAAAGTAGTGTAGGCAGGAGTAGTAGGCAGCTTGGAAACATCTTCACCTTTTTGAACGATTCCATCAAACTTTAGTCCGTAAAAAGCATTTAAGGGTTCTCCCACCCGAAGAATATTGACGCCGTCGATAATGTCAGTGCCATCTTTTAATGCCGTTATTTCATTGAAATTGCGTGCAATGTTTGCCGAAACAGTCCAACTTAACTTTCGTTTATTCAGAATCTCCAGATTGACACCCAACTCTGCACCTTTATTCACTACATTTCCGGTATTTTCCATCTGTTTGTTTTGTTGGCCTAACAATTGAGGAGTTTGCAACAATAGGTCAGACGTTTTTTTATAGTACAAGTCAGCCACAACAGAGATTTTATTGTTCAGAAATCCGGCATCTACACCAAAATTGAACTGAGAAGTAGTTTCCCATTTGAGATTTGGATTTCCAGTATTGCTCTGTACAAAAGCAATAGCTCCATTTACCCAAACAGCTTTCATTTGGTTTGCATACAAGAATGCATCAATCTCCTGATTTCCAACAATTCCATAACTGGCCCGCACTTTAAGGTTGCTGAGCGATTTTGCATTTTTCAAAAATTTCTCTTCATTTAAATTCCATGATACCCCAATTGAAGGAAATACTCCCCAAGGAAAGTTTATAAATTTCGTAGAATAATCGCTACGAAAGTTTGCAGTTAAATGGTAACGATCTAGTAAAGAATAATTAACACGCCAAAGTATGGATGTCAAATCGCTATTAGAGCGGTCATTCAGAATATAATGGTCTTGAGCCCGCTGAGCCCGCTCTAAATGATTGAATCCAAGCTCATCATAGGTTGTAAGCCCTTTTGCAGTAGCTGTCAGGAAATTGCTATTGGTTTTTTCGTATGTAAATCCGGCTAAAGCCTCTAAAGAGTGAATTTTGTTGAATTGTTTGGTATAAGAAAGGGTGAATTCCGACAGCATTATCTCTACTCGTTTATTTCCAACACCACCAAGACCATCCGGTTCCAAACCGAGTGCGGAATGTTGCGAAGCAAAGAAATTTTGAGTTGTATGACTTATGTTACTTCCTATACTGGCTTTAGCTGTAAGTTCAGTCGAAATTTTGTATTGAGCAAAGAAGTTTCCCAGAAATGCCGTATTAATAGTCTGCGCTGTACTATTTTTCAGGTCATAAACAGGATTAGCGGTTGTACTTCCTTCTCTCAGGTATTCATATTCATAAGGGTTGCTAAAGTTATAACCTCCATCGGTATTGTAAATTGGAACTACACGAGGTATATACAGTGCATAAGTTAGTGAATTTGCAATACCTTTTGAATAAGGCGAACTATTATAATTGACACCTTCGAAGGTCGTAAGGCTATTTTGAGTGCTTTTGGTCCCAGTGAGAGTGAGTCCAATACTAAATCCTTTAAATAACTCCTTGTTATAATTCAGTTTGCCTACAAATCTTTTGAAACCTGAATTAAGAACCACCCCATCCTGATTGAGGTAATTTCCGGAAATAAAATACTGTGATTTATCATCTCCACCATTTATTGAGATAGCATGATTCTCTGAAATTCCCGTTTGAAGAACAGAACCCTGCCAATCGTAACCATCTCCTAACTGCTGGATTTCTTCATCTGTGTAACCGGGCTTATTCAGAAAATAATCTTTTTGCAAACGTGCCCATTGCGAAGCAGTAAGCAAGTCCAGTTTCTTAGCAGATTTGCTGAGTCCTAAGGTATATTGGTAATTAATAGAGTTTCGCCCTTTTTGCCCTTTTTTTGTAGTGATAAGGATAACGCCATTAGATCCACGTGAACCATAAATGGATGTTGCAGAAACGTCTTTCAATACCTCAATAGATTCAATATCCGCAGGATTCAGTAAGTTTAACGGATTTGATTCTCCCTCGATACCTCCCAAACCAACTTTAGTACTTGTATTATCGCTAAAGTAAAGGAAACCGTCAATAACGTACAAGGGATCGTTACTGGCATTCACCGAATTACCACCACGAATACGGATTTTTGCGGGTGAACCGGGCTGACCTGAATTTTGTATTACATTCAAACCAGCTACTGCACCGCTTAGCAAGCCATCGACAGATGGGGCTGTATTATATTCTAAATGCGATTTGGATACTGACGAAAAAGCTCCGGTGAGTTCTTTACGCTTTTGTGTGCCATAACCAACCACTACCACTTCGCTAAGTTTGTTTAAATCTTCAGCCAAATAAACGGTTAATGGTTCATTTTCATAGACATCGATTTCCTGACTTTTATATCCGGTGTTAGTAATAACAAGCGTAACCGGAAGACTTTTTACTTTTATGCTAAAGCCACCATCTATGTTTGATACAGCGGCTCCTTGTTGCTTTTTAATTTTAATTGTCGCACCAATAACGGAAACTTTGGTATTTTCCTCGAGAATTTTACCTTTAATTTCTATTTGCTGTGCATTTACAGCTGTTGAGGTAAGAACTGCAAATAAGAACAAAATTCCATTTTTGCGTAAATAGTTAGCCGAAACCAGTTTGTGGTTTCTTAAAAAAAGTCGTAAATTTGCCATACAATTTTTGAATTGTAGCGTTTATTCCCTCAATCAGTTTGCCGACGGAGAAGGAGAATATTCGCTTTTTTTATTATAATAGCAGTGTCTATAACTATTATAAAGTCTTAAGTGAAATTATTAATATGATTCTCGTTTAATAGTTTATCTTGTTGTTCTGCTGAGATACAGAATAGAAAAGAGCAATATCTAAATTAGCGTTGCATACAGCTACGCATTCGCATAGTAGAGTTAGAAATTGAGATATTAGAGTAAGTAGGTTGTGAGAGAAAAACAAAATAAAAGCAGAAAATCAACTGCTCGCTTTGTTCTAGAAAAGCAACCAGAAGATGTTGAATGTTGATGTAAATACTTTTTTTCATACTATATTTTTATAGACTAAACAACTATGCTTATCAATGTGAAACGTTGTTCTAGTTTTTGTTTTGCAAAAGTATACTGTTTCAACCATGTCAGAAATACCTTTTCGTAGTCATTTTTATACCTTTATTTAGGTATTTTTATATAAAAAAACTGTAATCATTACAATTAAAGTTGAAGTATTATCCCTATTTATTAAAATAGCTCAATACTCATTTCACCTATTCTATTTCTTGGTACCAGACTGTTTAACATCCTCATCCGGTATTTTATCGCAAGTATATTCCAAGTTCTCAAATGCTTTCTGAATTTTTGCCTCGTTGGTTTTTCTGGGGTCATAGATAACTTTCACAGTTTTATGCTCTAAATCAACTGTAAGATCTTTCACACCTTTTTCGAAAGGAATGGTTCGCTCAATTTTTTCCTGACAGCTTTTACAATGCATACTTACACGAAAAGTTACATTAGCCACTTTCTTTTCCTTGGTTTGATTTTGCGCATTCACTGTTAGTACACTCATTATCAAGAATAATACTGACAAAAGTAAAGTTTGTTTTGTTTTCATCTTATTTATATTTTATATTAGTGAACATCATGTATAACCCTCAATCTGCGAGATACCGTTGGGGCAGAATTGTAAACATAGTTTCCGGCCTGACTGACAGTAACAGTAACGAACACTCCATAATCATTACCAATTATAGCCGATGATTCCACTTCCAATAAGTTCCCCTTTATGGAAGCATAAGCTACATTGCTCGAAGTAAAGGTCACAGGCAAGCCAGATGAGCTTGTCGCATTCAACTTAAGGGTTCCCTGACTCACTTTCCACACAGAATCATTCAGAATAAATGTAATCGTTTGATTCCACTTGTTGGCGTTAATATCATCGTTAATGGTAAGAGTCCGTACTACGTTGGGGGCCTGATAGTACCGCTCATTCCCCTTCTGAACGGCTGTTAGATTTACTGTCCCTGGTTTTTTTAGGTATAATACACTGTCTTTTATGATAGCAATGGCAGTATCACTACTCTGAAAAGTGACAGGCAGAGCCGATGTTGATGTTGCCTTCAGCGTAAAAGATCCCTCGCTGATATTACGGGGAGCCTGATAGTTAAAATTGATCGTTTGGTTGAGTTTAACGTCGCCTCCACCGCAGGAGAATAACGCAACTAATAGTCCACACAACACAAAAATTATATTCGTCTTTTTCATTTCCAAATTTTCCATATGCCAAACTGTTTTACTTTATCTTTCCAATTCTGATACGTGCGCCAATATACAGCTTGCGTCCCAAAATCGGACCCCAAATAAATGAGGACTCAAATCCCTGATCAAAAGGGCTTGTAGGATTAATTATAGGGCTTTTCTGGGTATAGCCTAGTATGTTTTCAGCTCCCAAATACACATCGATGCGTTTTGTATTTTTGGTTACCTGAGCAAAAAATATCGGGAAGGCAGGCGATTCCTTTACTTCCGAATTATAGCCATTTAACCACGGTATGCGCGAAGGACCATTGAGCTGAGTGGTGAAATCAAAAACCCATTTTTTAAATTTTGTGGCGTACGATAAATTTACTAATCCGCGATATCGGGAAGTCAGTGGTTTTTCGACCAAATACTGTTCTGTTCCGTCCGAATAAGTTAGTTTGGTATCGTTATAGCGGAAAGCAGCAAAAATATCGAAGCCCGTGAAAGGTGTTACCGACAAATCGACTTGGAAAACATCGGCAAACGAACGACCTCGCAGGTTGTAGAAATAAACACTGTTGCTATTTCGTTCGATATCTACAATGGCCTGATTTTGAAACTCGGTATGAAAATAATCAAGGCTTAACGTTATTTTTCGTTTATCCCAGATAGGAATATAGTAGGTGATGTTTCCTCCTGCATTCCAGGCACTTTCTATATCCAGGTCGGCAATACCCTCTAAATACAGTTTCCGGGAAGAAGCCATTATACCGATATTATCGGAAATGACATTGGGTGCCCGATAACCTTTTCCAACAGATCCCCGAAGAATAAGATTATTACTAATGTTGTATTTTGCATTGGCACGCGGTGTGAATAGCCAGCCATATTTACTGTTGTGGTCGGCACGTCCTCCTACAATCAATGTAAACTTTTCGTGAGGAGAAAAGGTGTATTCGCCAAAAACTCCCGGCACAAACTCTGTTCGGTTTAATGCTGTAAGCGGGATTAAATTGAACGGCAATAAATCCTGATACTGTGTTTTGAAATTATCGTACACCAAACCTCCACCTACTGTGTATTTATTGGCAGCATTATCACCTATTGTTGATGAGAAAATGACATTACTATAATAGGAATTTTGCGTTCCGTTGAAGGTTTTTTCGCCAAAAGTTGAGTTTTGCTCGTAATGAGTAAAACTATGTACAATTCCAATGCTTTGTCCTTCTTTATCGCCTATCGGAAATCCGGTTTTATTTTCAACTGTAAAATCCTTATTTTCAATATCAGTTATATAATGACCACCAGACCCACCCGAACTTGTATGCTGATTATGATGTCCTCCCTCCCTGTTTTCGTACAAAAACTTAATGCCTGTACGCGATTGAACACCATTGGGATTCAGATAAAACCATCGGTTATAAACATTCACAAGTTCTGTTTTGGGCATATCCCGAAATCCATCACCATTATAGTCGTGGGCATTTTTATCGAGCATTCCAGATACCAACAAACCCGTCCATAAGTTTGGTGCCACTTGCTTAGAAGCAGTTACATTACCTTCGTAGCCTCCAAATTGGTTGGCATATAAGTTAATGAATAATGGTTCGGTATTGTTCGGTTTTTTGTACTCTAAATTGATTTGTCCTGCCACCGATTCATATCCATTAACCACCGACGAAGCTCCTTTTGATATTTGGATGGACTCCAACCAACTTCCGGGAATATGACTCCAACCATAAGTAGATGCCAGTCCCCGAAGGGTTGGGATATTCTCGCTTTGCAGTTGGGTGTAGATACCCGACAGTCCGAGTAATTGTACCTGTCTGGCACCTGAAATGGCATCGGCAAATCCAACCGTCACGGTAGCACTGTTCTCGAAACTTTCAGCCAGATTACAGCAAGCTAGCTTTACCAGGCCGGTTTTATTAATCGTCTCTGTTTTAAGTATAGAACTCTTCGATAAGATAGAGTTCTGGTTGATGGCTGTAATGGTTACACGTTGAAGGTTTTTACCTTGTTTCAGGATAAACTCCGGCAGATCGTCCTGAGGATTATTCACCAGAATAGTATCGGGACGATAACCGGTGAAAGTGGCTATCAAAGTAAGGTCAATCGCATTCTCAACAGTCAACACGAATTTTCCTTTTAGATCTGATTTGGCAATAGCCTTATTATTGGCACAATAGACGATTGCGCCGGCAAGTGGAAGTTTTTGTCCGCTTTCGTCCAACGAGTAAACATGCCCGACAATATTGGTGGCACAAATAACCTGAGCAAAAAACAGAGTAATCAAAAAAAACAGAAAATGGGCATTTTTAGCACCATTAGTTAGTCTTGTTGAATTACCCAAATTTCTACTCAAAAAGCATGAATTCTTTTTGTTGAAACGTTGCCAGATCATTAGTTGAATTTCTATTGTTTTAATTTATTGCTACAAATTAATCTTCAGATTAACGTATATATTTCTTCCTCTTCGGGGGATATTATTCCAATCGGAATAAGTTGAATACTTCCTGTCCAGCACATTTTCCACTCCAATTTTCAAAACTGCATTCTGGCAACAGTCTCCCAATGGCAACTCATAGCCTGCCGAGAGATTCAGAATGAAATATGCAGGAGTTTGATCTTCGCCGTATTCCTGACTGTAATTTACTTGTTTCCCAGCTCCCTGAATTTCTACATTGGCCGAAATGCGTTTTCGCACATAATCGAGCGAAGAAGAATAACTAAACGGAGCAATCAATGGCAAAGGTTGACGGTCATTATCCTGTCCCAGACTGTATGCCAAATGATTATTCCAATGGAAGCTTTTCAGAAACTGAACTTTTGTTTCAAATCCTATATTGAAGATAGAAGCATGTGGCAAATTCCGATATACCATTACGCCTGTAGCTCCGTAAGTCATTGATGAAAAACCCTTATCGGGCTTCGCAATGATGTAATTTGAAAAATAGAAATACGATGCATCCCACGTAATACTATACTTGGGCTTTGTCATCGTAAAAGCAAAATTAGCTTCAGCAGCCGATTCGTTTTTCAGATTCGGATTACCGATATTGTCGTAATTATCAAAACTGTTGTATAAATAAAACCCATATGCTTCGGTAGGCGAAGGAGCACGAGTGCCATATCCTCCTCCTATTTTTACCTGCGCATCTTTCAGATAATGTGTATATTTTGCCGATATATTCCCCAATAAACGATTTTGAAACTGCGTCATGTCGGGATAATACATTTTCAATGTCCGATAACCGAAATCGCTTTGAATACCGTCCCATTGCGACGATAGTCTGGTTGACAGTTGCACTGTATTCTTAATATCAATAATATATTTATCTTCGGCATACACCGCAGCATTCAATGTTCGGATATCCGGCCAGGTGTACATGAACATGGGCACCTGAGTTTTATCAATTGGGTACATGGTCATCGAAGCCAACGACTGATTGTAATATGTATCCTGGCTCAACACGAAATTATGCTTTCCGTTACGGCCTTTCAGCGTGGAATAATATCCACCTGTTCGGCTATTACCCGGCATATCCATGTGTACAGGCACATTGAGTCGTTTGGTATCGTCCATAATATGTGTTATATCGTTGTAATACAGCTTTGTTTCCCAATTATAAAAAATATCTGAAAGATTTTCCTGCTTGAAACTCAGCGACGTAATCAAGCCTTTAGCCGTTTTTACATCCATAGTCAATGCCGGATAACCCACATCGGTTGCCACATCGTATATCACGGTTCCTTCCAGCGTTTTATACTTAGCAAGTTTGTAACCGGCATTGGAAAATACGTTCACTTTTCCGAATTGCGAAAAATCAACTGTCTGATTTCCTCCTGCCATGTAATTATCACTTTTCCGGTAAAATAATCCCGAATTGATATAGAACTTAGGACTGGAATAAGCTCCTCCTATTCCTGCTATCCTGTAATTTCCGTTTGTTTCGTAAGCCGAATTCAATGTCAAATTCAGCTTTTTGCTGTGAAATCCTGCTTTTTGCAACTTCAAATCAAGTCCACCACCTATGCTGTTTGCTCCATGCAAATTTCCACTTAATCCAGAACCGACTTGTATGTTGTCCAGATTCAGAATCTCAACATAGGAAGTTACCGGATCCATTTTGTCGGTACAAGCACAAAAGATTTTCATCCCATCCAATGTAACTGAAATACGCTCGGTAGCCATGTTATTCAGCGTGGCTTCCCAGGCATATCCTCCGCGTTTAATCGGATTCACCTTCGGCAGTTTTTGGATATATTCGTCAATAGAAGACAAGGGTTTAGATTCATTGATGGAATCCAATCCTGTTTTTCCGGTAACGGTAACTTCTTTCAACTGTCGGGTTTTGATAGAATCACTCTTGCTTTGAGCCGAAGTCAAAAAACTTATTCCCAAACAAATAACTAAAATCAATATTGTTTTTTGCATAAATTTCTAGAATTCAAGCTCAAAGTAAATACTGCTTGCAGTAGTTGTTCCTTTAATGGAATCGCCTTTAATCACTGAATTGGCAGAATCTTTCACAATCAGGTTTATTTTCCAGTAACCGGTCATCGTCAGATTCAATTTACCCTTATATAATCCTGCCGATGCATCGTACTTCAGATTCACATTGTATGGTGATGTATGATTCCCCATACTTTCATCCGGCATTCTCGGATCAATTTCAATCGTATAATTCTTCACCGGATTAAAGGTAAACAGGTCTTTCTGTTTATACAGATAAGCCGTTATGTCATTGGTTCCCACCTGAACATTAGATTCTGTAGGGTTCACAAGTGCTGCATAATAATAAAAAGAGTCCGATCCTTTGAAGCGTTTGTAACGCAGTCTGCCGGTTGAATTTATTACATAAGGTCGGTTGCTAACTTCGGCAAGCGTGTCTGTCCCTTTTACATAATCGTAAGTAACCTCCCAATATTCCATAGCATCACTGGCCATAATAAAAATAAAGTGACCTTTGTACAATGTACTGGTATTTTCCACTTTACTAATTGTTGAATACGGACAGGCATGGCTCATGGTTTCCATGTGCATCAATGGTTTCCAGTTCAGGTTAGCATCTTCAATGTATTTTCCCGTTGCATTATTTTTTAACTGAATATACACCTCGTTGTACCCAACTTTGAAGTAACCTGTATCCTTCTTGAAAACATAAAAAGTATAACCGCCATTTTTCAATGAATCGACTTTATGCAAGCCGGAAACTTCATCTGCAGCCGTTAGAACTTTCACATCTTCTTTTCCGCAGGAAACCAACATAAATGTTGATGCTACTATCAAAAAGAATATATATTTAAAATAATTTGTTTTAGATTTCATTCGTTGTTTATTGAATTCAAGGGATAAGCCATTAATAATCGCTTATCCCTTTGATTTATAAGAACCTTATTGCTTTTTAATTGTAACCTTATGAGTAGATACTTTACCAGCTTCATTTAAGGTAATGAAATACAGTCCGGCCGGTACATTCACATTGATGGTATTAATACCAGTTGTTGAAGTAGTGCTTAGAAGTATTTTACCTGTAATATCAAGTAGTTTTATAGATCCTTTTTCAGAAGTGACAACATTGAACGAACCATTCGACACAGTCGGATATACCGACACTGTGCTTCCGGTTGGAGCAACAATTCCGGTATTTGCATCTAAATAAAGATCCCAATATACAGAACTGCTTGTTTCATAATCGGTACCAATATTTGTTCCACCAAGAAGATCATTGGTAACCGCATCGTACAATGCTAAATTGATACGCCAGTCACCTTCCATACTAAAATTAGTGGTGGCACTATAAATGCTGTCTGAAGCACTCCATGTAAAATCGGTATTTCCATGTGAACTGTGCCCCATTGATGGCATAACAGGTATTTGCGTGATTTTGAATTCTTTTTTAGCCAATGGAAATGGTTCTCCTAAAACAACCCGTTTGTTAATATAAGCTTTTACAGTCTGATTTCCCACTTTGAGATCCTGGGGATTGACTAGAGATACATAGAAATAGGATTTAGTACCATCTCCATCGTCGTCATATTGAAAATTTGACAGCCATTTATATGTAGCTCCTGTTGGATAATTATTTACCGTAATCGGAATAGCAGTTTTAGTAAATTGTCCTGTTGTTCCTTTGATATTGTAGTTAAATCCAAAAGTCCATGCTCCGGGCATTAAAAAGCTAAACCAGGTTTTGTAAAGATCTTTTCCATCCACTTTTTCTACGTGTCCAACCGGAGTAGAATGAACCATCATTCCCATATCCATTAATGGGAAAAAGTTACTTACCGAAAAATCATCTGAACACACAAACTCGCCGGTATTATCAGTAAGAGCAATATAGACATCGTTGTAAGCATTATTGAATTTTCCATCCTTTGTATAAATATGGAAAGTATATCCGCTTTCGGTTGAAAGACCTGTTAGAGGAATTTGAGTAAGTGGAGACGCAGGATTGTTTACAACCGTATCGGATTTTGCAATTACTCCATTTGAATATGAGTCAACCCGATAACCTTTGACTCCAAATACAGGAGATAGCGAACTCGCGGTAATCGGCTTATCGAACGACACATTGAAGCCACTTTCAGTTTTAGTCGCAATTATGTTCTTTGGTGCAAGTACATCCGTTGTTACTTTAAAATCTTTAGTAGCAAAAGCAGGATAACTACCGCTATTAATGATAACACCTTTTACTGATATGGCATGGAAACCTTCGACATAGTGATCCGGAGTACCGGTAAGGTATGGCACAGTGCTTTCATCCGCATTTGTTGGAACCTGAACAGGGTAACCTGTTACTTCCAACGATAGTTTACCATTTGGTTTTACTGTAGCTGATAAACTGTCATGCAGTTGAAAAAGAAAAGCTTTGAGTAATTCAGCACTTTCGGCATCGAATTTTAGAAACTTACCATTATCGGCTGCATCGTTGGTTGGATTTATCCAAATACCATGTCCATGTGCCTGACAACCACTCACCATTGATGAACCAGCAACACCTCCGGTTCCACAAGCTACGGAACAACTTCCGGTCAGTACTGTTGTTGCAGTTTTTGGGGCACAATGATAATCTTTAAACCATCCTGTGTAGGTAACCAGATTTGCAGATGTTCCAGATGTTGATTGTAAACTTTTTTCAACTTTACTTGCAGTATATAAAGCTGTAACGTTGAATGTGTAATCTTTTTTTGGTGAAAGTCCCTGCAATGAGACTTCAGTTAACCCACTGGCGGAGTCTTGCGCTTGAACTGTACCAAAAGCCAGCAAAAGCGATATAATTGTATAAATCTTTTTCATTATTATTATTTTTTGTAAGCACCTAAAACTAAAAAAAATGCTATTTATATTTGTTGATGATATAAATAATATGTGTCTGTAAGATATCCACAGAAACAATAAAGTCTTTTCTGTTTCGAAAAATCATATGACATGTTTCCAAACAGAAAATCCTATCCAGCTGCATTAATTCATATGACAGTCAGACAAATATCGTATTTTAAAAAGCAATCAGGATAATTGTTTAGGGGGTACAAAAATATCGAAAGCAATCTTTGGAGTAAGAACTGATTCCGATCTAAAAAAGAGAAGCTTTGTTATTTCATTATTTTTAAAATCTAGATTATCAAACACTACAAATTCATTAACTTCAAAAGTCTGAGCTTTCTTATTGTTAGTGTTCATATTATTTCCTTTCGGATTTTCATTTTCGTCAGCCAGTTTAATCTGTTTTTTCAAAAAACATTTTCCCTGACAGCAGTTTCCTTTAATTTCTTTTTTCACACAAAGATTCTTTGCAATATACCCTTTGAAAAAGGCATATTCAATGTATGGTATTTGGTATCTGCCGATACTAATTACCATTACCATTAAAAGTATTATTGCAAGAAAACGATCTTTGAATTTCATTCGTTATATTTTGTGCAAAGATAGGGTAAGTGAATTGGGTAGGAAATACCTTTTAGATAGGATTCTAATACCTAAAAATAGGTATTTATTTAATCAAAAAGGAGATGTTCATTTGTGAATAAACATCTCCTTTCCCTTTGTAAGAAATTCTAATAAAATTAACACATATCAAACTTTCAATTAGAATTCCTCTTTACACAATTCTCGCTACTATTTTATCGCAGCCAATGCTTGTTCAATGTCGGCTTTTATGTCTTCGATATTTTCAATACCAACTGAGATACGTAACAATCCCGGAGCTACGCCAGCTTTAATTTGATCTTCTGGTGATAACTGTTCGTGTGTGGTGGCTGATGGATGAATAATCAACGATTTGGCATCACCTACGTTAGCCAGGTGACTCAGTAATTTTACGTTATCAATCAGCTTATCGGCATTGGTTGCATCTCCTTTAATCTTAAATGTAAGCACTGCACCTGCACCTTTAGGAAAGTATTGTTGAGCCAACTTATAATATTTACTACTTTTTAAGCCCGGATAGTTGACATATTCCACTTTCGGATGTTTTTCAAGCCATTCGGCCAATGCTTGAGTGTTTTGCACATGACGCTCTAACCGTAACGATAGTGTTTCAAGCCCCTGAACCAAAAGGAAAGAATTGAATGGGCTGATAGTATTTCCCCAATCGCGAAGTCCTTCTACACGAGCGCGGATATTAAATGCTATATTACCGAATGGTCCGTTTGCACCAAACACATCCCAGAATACCAAACCGTGGTAACTGTCAGATGGTTCGGTAAAGGCAGGGAACTTACCATTACCCCAGTTAAATGTTCCGCTATCTACAATGATACCTCCGATAGAAGTTCCATGACCACCAATCCATTTTGTAGCCGACTCCACCACTACCGAAGCACCATGCTCAATAGGACGGAAAAGGAAACCACCGGCACCAAAGGTATTATCAACAATCAAGGGTATATCATGTCTTTTAGCAACGGCTGCAACGGCATCAAAATCAGGTACATTTAATTCTGGATTTCCTATTGTTTCCAGATAAATTGCTTTCGTATTCTCATCTATCAATTTTTCAAACTCTGAAGGATCGTCGTTGGGCGTGAAGCGAACGTCAATGCCCAAACGTTTAAACTGATTTTTAAACTGATTGTATGTACCGCCATAGAGATGAGACGTAGAAACAAAATTATCGCCAACTTGCAAGATATTATTGAGAGCAATGAACTGAGCAGATTGACCGGAAGATGTAGCTAATCCGCTTACGCCACCTTCAAGAGCAGCGACACGCTTTTCAAACACATCGGTTGTCGGGTTTTGAAGTCGGGTATAGATGTTCCCAAACTTGCGGAGTCCGAAAAGATCTGCACCGTCTTTTGCATCGTCGAAAACGTAAGAAGATGTTTGATAAATGGGCAATGCCCGTGCATGGGTAGTTCCATCCACTACCTGACCTGCATGTACTTGCAGGGTTTCAAATTTTAATTCATTTGCTGCCATAATTTCATTTTGATTTGATGATTTGTTACTTTGTTCGTTCGATTTTAAATTTAATACTTTTGCCAATGCTTTTTGAAAAGCGGCAGAAAAACCAGCCATAATGTTATTTTTTAGGGCAAGGAGTAGGTAAGAAATTAGCTTCTTCAAAATTACTTCTTGCTTGTTATACTAATAATTAATTGCAATATATTTGTTTTGATGAGATTCATTAGTGAGAAATTTATCCATCATCCCCCTGCTATTCACATTGCAGAGAAATGATGGTTAAATGACAATAAAACTAAAAAACAAGAATAATAACCCGGACTTTAAAAGTTTTATTTCTGAACTTTCAACATCTTGTTATTATTTACTGCTTACCCGCGATTCGCATCGAAAGAAAACATTAATAAGTTCTAACAATAAAAGAAATTTAGCTATTCGGTCGTCTTACAAAAAGTTTTTTTTTGAGATTGCCTACAAATTGTTTTCCGCGATTCACATCGAAAAGAAACAATTATATAAGCCCAATTAAACGACAAAATTTACGTAATTCATAAAAGAAAAAAAACGCAGCCAATCAATTAATACTGACCGGCTGCGTTTTTGTTTATTTGTAAATTTATTTTACGAATATGTACAAGAGTCTCGACCGATCATTGAAATGGCAACGACAGCAACACATATACATGTACATAAATAATGAGTTCATAAAATAAAATTTACAATAGTTTTTTATGCTAACCTTTGTGTTATTTGACTTCACAAAGATAGTTGGGATAAACCGCAACTGAAATACCTTTTTTAAGGCATTTTTAATACCTTTTTGTAGGTATAATTAGAAAAAATCGATTTTTACCAGATCGTGCCAGCTCTTTTTCAACGGGTATTCCTCAAAGGCATACAACACGGTTGAAAGATACCGTTCACCTGTATCCGGTAGAATGGCAACGATTGTCTTTCCTTTATTTTCGGGACGCTGAGCCAGAAGAGTTGCTCCATAAACAGCAGCTCCCGATGATATGCCAACCAGCAAACCTTCCAATCGAGCCAGTTCACGGGAAGTTAATATGGCATCATCGCTCTTTACCGTAATGATTTCGTCTACCACGGCACGATTGAAAGTCCCCGGTATAAAATTGGGTCCTATACCCTGAATTTTATGCTGACCGGAAAATCCTCCCGAAAGCAATGGTGATTCAGCAGGCTCTACAGCCACAATCTGTATGTTCGGATTGTATTTTTTCAATACTTCGCCCACACCGCTTATTGTACCACCCGTACCAACTCCCGATACAAATATATCAACCTTGCCATCAGTATCACGCCAGATTTCTTCGGCAGTTGTACGTTTATGAACATTGGGATTTGCCTCATTTTCAAATTGCTGAGGGAAAAATGAGTTAGGAGTATTGGCTGCAATTTCTTCGGCTTTGGCAACAGCTCCCTTCATACCAAGCAATCCGGGAGTCAATACCAGTTCAGCACCAAGTGCTTTCAGCAAATTACGCCGTTCCACACTGAAAGTTTCGGGAAGCGCAATAATCAACCGATAGCCTTTGGCGGCAGCAACAAATGCCAAACCGACACCGGTGTTTCCACTCGTGGGTTCAACGATGACCGAATTTTTTTTCAGAATTCCCTTTTGTTCGGCATCCTCAATCATTGCCAGGGCAATACGATCTTTTACACTTCCGGCAGGATTGAAATATTCGAGCTTTGCAATAATGTTAGCATCGAATTTTGTGATCCTTTTGTAATTATTCAATTCTAAAAGAGGTGTGTTGCCAACCAATTCGGTCAGTTGTTTTGCTATTTTTGCCATATCATTTTTATTTGTGCGAGCTTTTTTTACTGATACAAATTTATAGGATATATCCAACATGTAAAATACCGATTATGAGTTATTTTAATACCTTTCTTTAGGTATATTTATCATAACCCTATTCTTGTTTTATCTGACCCTTAAACGTTTCAGATGGCTTAAATACAGGAATATGCCTTGCCGGAATAATAACATGGTTTTTTTGAGATATATTCCGGGCAACTTTTTGCGCTCTATGTTTTACCACAAAGCTGCCAAATTCACGGAGATACACATTTTCATTGTTGGCCAACGAATCTTTTACGGTTGCCATAAATGATTCAACGATGGGTGAAACAAGTGACTCATCCACCTGAGTTTTTCTTGAAATTTTAGTTATAATGTCTGCTTTTGTCATTATTGTAGGTTTATTTTAATAATCACTAATAGGAAATTATCAAAAATTGGTGTGCTATTTTAAATAACTTAGAACTCGGCCACCAACTGTTTTATACGAGTTTCGGCCAGTTTGAGGTTGTAATTGAAATTAATACGGCGAGTTTCCGATTCTACAAAACTTTCCTGTGCCTGACGAGCTTCGAGCGATGTAGATTGACCTAACCGAAGACGTTCAATGGCAATTACTAAATTCTCTTTGCTCAAGGCATCATTCTCAATTTCAACTTCCAATAATTCCTTTTGAGTTTGGTAATCGTCAAGTGCATTTTGCAAGTCCTTTTTCAATTGCAGTTTAGCGTTGTCGAGCGTATAAATGCCCGACTGGTATTGCAGTTTAGCTACTTTCACCTGCCTATTTATATTTCCACCCTGATAAATGGGCATTGTAACCGAAGCTCCGGCAACTAATCCGTTGGAGTTATTACGCAGCAAGTTTCCGGCGGAATTATTTACCTGAGAATAATTGTAAGCTGAATTAAAACTTACTTTCGGATAGCGTGTTGCATTTAGTTCCGAAACAGTCAATTCATTGATATTCTTTGCCTTTTCAAGTATCAACAAATCCAGGTTATTGCTGTATAACTTTTTCGTCAGTTCTTCTTTATTCGGAATAAAATTATTGGGAATAGAATCGGCAACGTCAAATTCAACTTCGGAGTCACGTGCCAGCAAGTGGTTGAGCGTGCGCTTTGATTCGAGCAACAGGTTTTTCTGGTTGATGGCACTTTGCTTATAAACATTCAAATCAATTTTGGCTTGCAGCAAAAAGTTTTTTGGTGAAAGACCGTTATTATTGGTTGTTTCAAGTATTTTCACCTGTTCTGTATTGTATTTAATCGCTTCACGAATGGATAACAATTGCTGCTTTTGCTTCAACACATTGTAATAAGCACCAATCACATCAGAAATAGTTTGCTGCACTTGCGCTTTGACTTCTAACTCGCCTTGCGCCTGAATTTCGTTGAGCTTATGTTTCGTCACAAACATTTTACCGCCATCGAACAAAGTCCAATTCAAGCTTATATTGGCAGTAAGCGATGAATTTGTAGCACCTTCTTGTATAATTTCTTTCGTGCCGGTAGTGGTGCTCATTTCTTGATTAATATTGCTTACCCCGTAATTATTAGCTCCATTAAGTGTTATAGTTGGCAAAAATCCACTGTTTCCCAATGTATTATTTGTTTTATCTATCAAATCGTTATTTTTGGAAATAATAATATCGTAGTTTTTTTCCAATGCCATGCGCAACGCATCGTCAACCGACAAATAGGTTTGAGAATGGGCAGTTGCGAGCACTAAAAACATCCCGCACAGTATCGTTACAAATTTCTTCACAGCAACTAATTCAACGTTAAATATCAAAAGATTCATTATTCTCAACTTCATACTTTTTAGGTGCAATAAAAATGTACATAACAGGGATAACAAACAAGGTAAGGATTAGCGCAAACAAGAGTCCGCCAACAATTACAATTCCCAACGGCACACGACTGGTAGCTCCTGCTCCTAATGCCAACGCAATGGGTAAAGCTCCGAAAATTGTTGCCAATGAAGTCATGAGAATAGGTCGAAGTCTACCGGCAGCCGCCTCAAATACAGCTTCCGATTTAGATAAGCCCGACTCTCGTTTTTTATTGGCAAAATCGACAATCAAAATTCCATTCTTGGTTACCAAACCAATAAGCATGACAATTCCAATTTCGGAGAAGATATTCAATGTGCTGCCAAAAATCCACAACGAAAGCATGGCACCAGCAATGGCCAGCGGCACGGTAATCATAATGATAAGCGGATCGCGGAAACTTTCGAACTGTGTAGCCAGCAACAAATAGATCAGTATCAGAGCAAACAACAGCGTGAATGACATGTTGGAACTACTTTCGGCAAAGTCGCGCGAGGCACCTCCCAGCGTTGAGTGAAAACTTTCATCGAGCACTTTTTTGGAAATCCTGTTCATTTCGGTAATTCCTTCGCCCAGCGAATAGCCCGGAGCCAATGCAGCCGAAACAGTAGCCGACTTGAAACGGTTGTAATGATAAAGCGTTGACGGACTACTATTTTCTTCAATACTCACCAAATTATCCAGTTGAACCAAACTACCGGTATTGTTGCGAATATATAGCGAACTGACATCGCCCGGCTTTGTACGTTCCTCCCGTTCCACCTGACCAATCACCTGATATTGTTTACCGTTTCGCAAGAAATATCCATACCGTCCACCACTCAACACCAATTGTAAGGTACTGGAAATATCACTTACATTTATTCCCATATCGGTGGCTTTAAGCCGGTCGATTTTTAGGTTTAGCTCGGGCTTGTTGAATTTCAGATTCACATCGGAATTGCTGAAAACCGGACTTTGGTTAACTTCATCAAGAAATTTGGGCAGATAAGTTTTTATTTTTTCAAAATCAAGATTCTGAAGAATAAACTGCACAGGCATTGAACCACCACCACGACCAGACGAAGTACTAATGGTTTGATCCTGACTGGCGATAATACGGGCTTCAGAGTTTCGTTTAAATATTTTCGACAGTTTATCAAGAATCTGTTGCTGAGTTCTTTTGCGTTGGTCGGGTTCTTTGAGGTAGATATTCAAGTAGCCTGTATTTGTACCGCTCGACGAACCACTGGCCGTACGAGCATACACCAATCGTGCTTCAGGAACGCTATCCTGCACTCGTTGCGAGAGTTTATCCATCACCCGTTGGGTATAATCATAATCAATTCCTTCAGGAGTAGTAACATTCACATTAATAACGCTATGGTCTTCAAACGGAGCTAATTCCGATTTTAAAACACCAAAGAAAACCACCATCAGGGTAATACATCCAAAAACAATTGCAACGGAAATCCATTTTTGCTTCATGAAAAAGCCCAACCAGGAACGGTAAAGATTATCCAAACCCACAAATAAAGATTCGGTAGCCAAATAAAAGCGCGAGTGTTTCTTCACTTTGCTACCCATTTTCAGGTTGAGTACAGGTGTAAGCGTTAACGACACTACAGCAGAGATAAGCACAGCCGAAGAAATCACAATTCCAAATTCACGAAACAGTCGTCCGGTAAATCCTTCGAGAAAAGTAACGGGAATAAAGACCACCGCCAAAGTTATGGAAGTGGAAATAACGGCGAAAAAGATTTCACGTGTTCCCAGCAATACCGCAGCTCGCCTATCCATGCCTTCTTCCAGCTTTTTATAAATATTTTCAGTGACCACAATACCATCGTCGACCACCAATCCGGTGGCCAGCACTATGGCCAGCAGTGTAAGCACATTGATGGAAAAACCAAAAATATAAATGACAAAGAAAGTCCCGATAAGTGATACCGGAATATCAATCAACGGACGCAAGGCAATGCTCCAATCGCGGAAAAATAAATAGATAATTATAACTACCAATAATATGGCAATAAACAAAGTCTCGGTAACATCACGCACCGACTGACGTTCGAACTTTGTTTTATCAAATCCAACATCAAGTGTTGTTCCTTCGGGGAGGTTTTTCTTGATTTCTTCGAGACGTTTGTAAAATTCGTCGGCAATCTTAATTTCATTTGCACCCGGCAGAGGTACAATTCCAAGCGAAATACCTTCCACACCATTAAATTTGGCACTTGTTTCTTCGTTTTCAGGTCCAATAGTAGCATAACCAATATCGCTAAACCGAACAGTTTGGTCGTTGGACTGACGAATAATTAGCCCATTAAAATCCTCCGCCGTATTAAGTCGACCAAGGGTTTTAATAATAATTTCGGTTGATTCGCCCCGAATTTTCCCTCCGGGCAATTCAACATTTTCTTTTTTCAACACATTGAGAACATCCTGTGCGGTAACATTGTAGGCAGCCATTTTATCGGGATTAAGCCACAAACGCATAGCCGGTCTACGTTGACCAAACAATACTACAGAGCTGACATCGGGAATAGTCTGGAGTTTTTCCTGTAAGATATTCTCTGCAAAATCGCTTAACTCATAGCCATTCATTATGGTACTTTGAACGGCAACATTGATAATAGGATCGCCATTGGCATCGGATTTAGACACCACAGGAGGCGAATCCAAGTCTTGCGGCAAAGTTTTAATAGCTTCCGAAGTTTTATTACGCACATCGTTAGCAGCTTTTTCGAGGTCGGCACCTACATTAAACTCCACATTAATGGAACTGCTGCCCACAGATGAGGAAGAGGAAATAGACTTAACGCCTTCAATACCATTAATTACTTTTTCGAGCGGCTCGGTAATTTGCGACTCGATAATTTCGGGACTGGCACCTGCGTACGAAGTGCGTACACTAATTACGGGCGGGTCAATGGCGGGATACAGCCTTATACCTAACGAACGGAAACCAATAACACCAAATAAAATAATGGCAATACTGATGACTATACTCGCAACAGGTTTTTTAATGGCAAAATCGGATACTCTCATACTTCTTTATGACTCTTTTTCGTTGCCAATTCACCGTTATTACTCCCTGTATTCTTCGGGTCTTTCTTTTCTTTCAGCTTTAATGAATCATTTGGTTTAACGAACATCACGCCCGAAACTATCACCGTATCGTTAGGCGATAATCCGGCAGTAATTTCTACTCCGGCAGTTTGACGTAAACCTATCTTCACATCCACAAACTTTGCTTTTCCATTTTCAAGAATGATAACTTTCTTGCTTTTCTCTTGCGGAATAATGGCTTGCGAAGGAATAACAATAGCATTTCCTTTTTCATCCACTATTAATGAAATGGTGGCAAAAGCACCGGGAGTAGGTTGAGCATTTGGTTGGCTGATAATAGCACGGCTTTTCAGGTTGCGGGAAGAAGCATCAATACCTTGTTCAGTGGCAATAACACGGGCATCGAATTCATCCTTACTGCCATTCACCGCAAACTTTATTTTAGAACCCACATGCACATTGGAACTGTATTTTTCGGGAACGCTAAAATCAATTTTCAGCTTTTGTACATCCCGGATAGTGGTCAGAGCAAACGAAGGCGTTACCACTGTACCCAAACTAATATTTCGTAAACCCAACCGACCATCGTAAGGAGCGATAATCTCAGTTTTTCGAATCTGTGCTTTCAAAACATCAATATCGCCATTGATGGCATTGATTTGATAGACTGTTTGGTCGTAGTCGGCCTGACTGATGCCGTTTACTTTTAGCAACTGTGACTGTCTTTGCAACGTTTGTTCGGCTAATTTAAGCTGAGCTCCCGATTTTTTTAATTGAGCCTGCAAATCATCGTCAAAAAGCTTGACCAACAAGGTTCCTCGCTTTACAAATTTTCCCTCTTCAAAATTAATCCGAACAATGCGCCCTGAGATTTCCGGGAATAAAACGGTTTCCTCGAAAGGTTTAATTGTTCCGGAAACGTGAATGTCGTCAGACAATTTGGTTTCTTTTGCAACCACCCAATCGACTACGATAGGCTTGGTTGATTTCGACTTGTCTTTACTTTCATCTTTCTTTTTGCAAGAACTTAAAAAGCTTATTGCTAAAGCAATTACAAGAATATAATTTATTTTTTTGCTCATGAGCTTAAGTGCTTTGTGTTACTTATTTTGCGTCTTTTGCCAACCTGAAACCTGTGTGAACTATTCCGGTTTCAGAAGTGGAAGATGAATGTTCAAAAATTTTGGCCTGATTATCTGCAAGAACGTCTGTCAGGAAAGATGCTCCTTTGGTAGGATGGCGCAATGCAGTATCTTGCGCGGCTTCTTCGGGAGTTGGTTTCACCACATCCGAACACCACTGCCACACATTACCACCCAAATCGTAAATGCCTAATTCGTTAGCAGGAAAAGTAGCAACGGGTGAGGTAAATTCATATCCATCCAATTGAGTATTTTCAGTAGGGAATGTACCTTGCCATACATTTGCCTGATATTTTCCATTCAGTCGCAAATCGTTTCCCCAGGGATAAACACGATTACTTTTACCGCCATTGGTAGCAGCAAATTCCCATTCAGCCTCGGTAGGTAATCGTTTTCCTTTCCATTTGGCATAAGCCACCGCATCGTTCCACGACACTTGCGTTACCGGATGATTGGGTGCTGCTTTTGCTTTGTTTTTTCCAAAAGGATATAAATAATCGGCTCCATCAACCAGTTCCCAATTGCCTGCAACAAACACCGCTGAGTTCCCGAATTTATCGGCTTCGGTTATATAACCGGTCTTTTTTACAAACTCATCAAATTCGGCAACCGTTGTGAGGTTTTTATCGAGATAAAAAGAGTGGATAGTTAGCTTTTCTGTTCCTCCGGTTTGAGTATTAGGACGATTGAACAAACCTCCTTTAATCAAAACCGCCACACTTCCTGTTGACTTTGAAAGATGACTGGTACTACTGCTGGTAGAAATTACAAGAAAAATCAACACAGCTACTATAAGTAAAACTGGAATGGAAAAATAGGCTTTACGGGTCATAATTTATTTTTTTCGGGATAATTACAGCTTATACATGCTGGTTTACAATGTTCTTATTTAGGTTTGCTCCGAATCCGGGTTTATCATTCAACACAATGTATCCATCCACGAAACGCTCTTCGGGAGCAATAACCTGAGCCCGCCACGGAACTTCGCCATACGCAAATTCCAGTATCGCAAAGTTGGGAATATTGGCACAGATATGTGCCGAAACAGCCGTGGAAACCGGTCCGCTCGGGTTGTGCGGTGCTACGCGAATTCCTCCGGCAGCATCAGCAAATGTGGCAATGTTTTTCAGTTCCTGAACGCCGCCACAATGTTTTACATCGGGCATAATAATACCAATGGCATTTTTATTAAGTAGAGGAGCAAAACCTTTTACTCCGAATATAGATTCGCCACCGGCCAGAGTTTGCCTGATATTTTCCTTAATCGCCTTGGTATCTTCCTGAAACGCTTCAGGATTAACCGGTTCTTCGAACCAATAAAGCTTAGTAGATTCTATGCGTTTGGCCGTTTCAATAGCTAACTGACGGTTCAAATGGCTGTGAACATCGATCAGTAAATCAATATCAGTACCAATGGCCTGCCGAATAGTTTCTATGGTACTTACGGCATAATCAATATCGGCTGCAATCTGCTGAGGATTGGAAGGCAAAGGCTTCATCTCATCAAAAGGAGCAAGTTTAACCGCTTTAAATCCGTTACGGATAGCTTCTTCGGCATTACGCTGAAAATTAGCAACAGACCTTCGTCCGTTATCTCCCTTGTCGTTGTTGGCACGGTTTATATTGGCATATACCTTCACTTTATCCCGAAGTTTACCTCCCAGTAAATCATATACCGGAACGCCCAATGCTTTTCCTTTCAAGTCCCAAAGAGCTTGTTCGACCCCGCTAAATGCAGTAGCCTGAATTTTTCCCAGCACAGCACGACTCCATGCACGTTGGTGAAATTGTGCGATATTTAATGGTGATTCTCCTTTTATCAGTTCATACAAAGCCGCAATTTCGGCTCGTAGTGCTTTATCACCTTCGTCAAAATGAGTTCCGTAGTTTCCAAAAGCATGAGAAGCTTCGCCGAAACCGGAAAGCCCCTTATTAGTTATCAGTTCAATAAAATACCAATTGCCACGCTCGTTCACTTTTACCACATACACTTTGATGCCCGAAATAGTGAGTTTCGAATGCTTATCCTCACTGGCGATTGTTTCCGTCAAACCTGACAGCGACATTACATTGGTGGATATAGCAAAGGGAAGTATGGAAGCTAATCCCAACTTTTTGATAAAATTTCTACGTTCCATTTTGTTGCTCTAAGCAGGTATTATTAATTGAGAAACTGTAAGAATTGGGTTCTTACAGTTTCTCAATCTAATTTATTTATATTCAATCGTTATATTGTTCAGTTTACCAGTAAAGGTAAAAGGCACTTTGTAATGATCGGTTACCGGTGAGTTTCTATCCGAACCTACATCAATACCATCTTTGTAAACAGCAATATAACCTTCGGAAGCAATAATATCGCGTTCGGCCACTTTTTGGTCGTTGATATAAATGGCTTCTGTTCCGGCTGGAGCAGTTAAGTTTCGTTTCCCTTTTTCAACTGGCGCTGTATAGTTGAATTCCAGTTTCAGTTTAGATTTACCAACAGGCACTGTAATGTTCGATTCCAGGTAGCGGACAATGGTTCCGGTGTTGTGAGCCACCTGCAGTTTTCCATCTTTTATAAACAAACTCAATCCATCAAATTCAGAACCGGTTGCAAATAAAACACCTTGGTCATCAGTTGATTTCAGTTCTACATCAGCTGTAATTGTAAACGGATCTCCCTGAAATTGTGGACCGCTATAAGTAAGCAATTGGTCAATTCCTGTGTATAAAACCACTTTTTTAGTCAAACCATACGGACTGCGTGATCTGCCTCCAGCACCATGTCCCAACGCATTATCATTTAATGGATAAACATTGTACTTTTGAGCTTCCTGATCAAACACAGCCTGCAGTTCTTTTACTTTTTCGGGAAATTTGGCAGCCAGATCAATCCGTTCGTTAAAGTCTTTTTTCAAATCGTAAAGTTCCCATACATCTTTTGCAAAATCAGCTCCTGATTGATGGAAAACAGAGGCTTTCCAACCATCTTTTACTATAGCGCGTTTCCCAAACAACTCGTAATATTGCACCGTGTGACGGTTGGTTGCTTTGGCATCATAAATTGAGTACGCCAAACTTGTTCCTTCTATAGGCTGTTGTTTGAATCCCTTAATCACTTCAGGAACTTTTGATCCTGTCAGTTCGTAGATAGTTGGAGCAATATCAATTACGTGACCATATTGGGTACGGATACCGCCTTTTTCTAATTTTCCATTTGGATAATACAAAATCAAGGGTTGGTGCGTTCCACCTTCGCTGTTAGGATCGGCTTTCCACAAGCGGAAAGGTGTGTTAGTAGCTTGTGTCCATCCCGAAGGTGCATCTTCGAACGAATGTTCTGTACCAATTTTATCAATGTTTTTATACAGCTCAGCCACTTGTTTGTCTTCGTCCAGACTGCTGATATATCCATTTAATGTTCCGTTTCTTGGACTATGACTCGAACCATTATCACCAATACTTACCATAATAATGGTGTTATCGGCTTGTCCTATTTCTTTCAGATAGTTGACAATGCGACCAAATTCATAATCGGCATGTGTCAGGAAACCGGCATATACTTCCATAAAACGAGCATATACTTTTTTCTGCTCCGGTGTAAGACTGTCCCATGCTTTTACTGTTGGGTCGCGGTCGGGCAATACAGCATCGGCAGGTATTACGCCCAATCTTTTCTGACGGGCAAAAACTTCCTCACGGTACCAATCCCAACCTTTATCAAATTTACCTTTGTACAAATCGCTCCATTTCTTTTCCACCTGATGTGGTGAGTGAATAGCACCCGAAGCAAAATAAAGGAAAAACGGTTTTTCGGGTTGAATAGACTTTTGGTTGGCAATATAGCTAATGGCTTTATCGGCCAACAAAGTGGTTAGATGTTTGGTATTAGGCTCAACGTCAATAACCTTTCTGTCTTCGTACAAGTTCGGATGGAACTGATCGGTGTGACCAAGTTGAAAACCATAGAAATGGTCGAAACCACGTCCTACAGCCCAGCGATCGAAAGGACCATTAGCCGTAATTTCATCCAATGGTGCAACGTGATATTTACCTACAGCAAAATTATTGTACCCATTTTCATGAAGCACTTCAGCAATAGTTGCTTTGTCACCCGGCATAATAGCATCGTAACCGGGATAACCGCTGGAACTATAATTCAGCGTTCCCATGTGAACCGAATGGTGGTTACGTCCGGTCAACAAAGCAGCACGGGTTGGTGAGCTAACACCGGTAGAGTGAAAATTGGTGTAACGCAAACCATTGTTTGCCAAACTATCCAACACCGGAGTTTGCATTAAACCTCCGAATGCACTGGAAGTACCATAACCGGCATCGTCAATCAGCCAAAACACTACATTAGGTGCGCCTTTAGGTGCTGTTTTCTTTTCGGGCCAGGCTTCTTTAGAGTCGGCAAGTGTTTTGCCAATTTTTCCCTGAAAAGCGGGAGTCGAATTGTACTGGGCAGAAACGCTGCCTCCCAGTACCAATGCGGAAGTAAGGAAATTAAATTTCCTGTTGTTGAATAGTTTTTTCATACATTTTTTTGAATTGTTACACCCGCTTCCGTAATCAGTTTTGCCGACGAAGACGGAAACGAATGCTTTTTGTTTATTATTGAAATAATATTGTTTTCAAATAGCGTGAGTGCGATTAACCGCAGCGATATAATAACTTCAATTGAATATCCGATGCAAAAGTACGGCGATTCATAACATGATGAAATACCTCTTACGGAGTATCTTCGTACCTTTTTATAGGTATGAAGATACTCGTGCATCAACTATGGCTACAAGGAACTGAGCTCCGCTTTTGCTAAACCGATGTTAGCTGTAGCCCTTATTTTGCTCTTGCTGTTTTATTCTCCAATGTTTTTTGTGATAGGTTTACCACAATTTTTCCAACAACTCTATTGGTTTCAACTTCTAAATGTGCTTTTCCTAATTCTTCAAAAGAAAATGTTTTGTGAATGTGTGATTTTATTGCTCCTATTTCTAGTAAATGTGAAATGGCTTTTATAGTCTCGTTTTTTGAGGCAACCATCATAAATTCGATATTTATTTGTTTTTCCAATGCTTTGTCTTTCAATTCTTGTGGAATTTCGGGAGAAGGAAGCGTTACAATGATACCGTTTTGTTTTACTATCTCAATTGATTTTGATAAGGTTTCGCCTTGAATGGTGTCTAATACAATGTCAAAACCTGAAAGGTTTTCAGTAAAATTTTCTTTGTTATAGTCTAAATGTTCGTCAGCACCTAATGATAAAACGAAGTCTTTATTTTTAGAGGAAGACGTTCCAATTACATACGCACCAAAATATTTGGCAATTTGTACTGCAAAATGTCCTACACCACCAGATGCGGCGTGAATTAGTACTTTGTCATTTTTCTTAATTTTTGCAACACCTACTAATGATTGATAGGCTGTGATGGCAGCCATCGTAGCAGCAGCTGCTTGTTGATGTGATATTTTTTTTGGTTTTAACCCCAAATGACTTGCTGGAGAAGCCACATATTCGGCATAGGCATTTCCTTTTCCAAAGAAATTGATCATTCCGAATACCTCGTCGCCCACAACAAAATCGGTTACCTCACTTCCAAGTTCAACCACTGTTCCAGAAATGTCCCAGCCTAAAATAGCAGGTCGTTCTTCGCCAAAAATCCATTGTAAAACTCCATCATAAGCTCTTGCTTTCACATCAACAGGATTGATGCTAATAGATTCCACTTTTACCAATACTTCATCTGATTTAATGGATGGTTTGTCAACCTCTATTAGTTGAAGATTTTCAATACTTCCGACTTCTTTTAAAATAAATGCTTTCATTTTTTTTTGTTTTAAATTTAGGATGCAAATGTAAATGTTTAGTATCTTTGTCGCAAGTATACACTTTTTTGTAAGCTACATACTAAAACAATACTAATATTGAAATTCAATTAGTTGTAAACAAAGAAAAGATGAAAAAAGATATTTCAGAGCCAACTTGTTCAGTAGATTATGCATTTAGGCGGATTGGAGGAAAATATAAAGGCCGGATTTTATGGTATCTTCATACTAAAGGAACAATGCGTTATGGCGAGTTGCGAAAAACTTTGACAGATATAACACCAAAAATGCTAACACAAACCTTACGAGAGTTGGAAGATGACAACCTGGTGAGTAGAAAAGTGTATCAAGAAGTACCTCCAAAAGTGGAATATACTCTCACGGAGATAGGTGCAGAATTAATTCCTTTTATTAGTCATTTAAGAGACTGGGGTGAAAAACAGATAGCAAAATTAAAAGGTTGATTTTATTGTCACCAGCGGGACTCTTATCCTCCCGGATATCCTCGTTATATGCTTAGAAGCTCTGAAATGCCACTGGGATTTATAATCCCAGTTCTTGTATTCTTTGGATTTTCAATACAGTAATACATCCGGATGTAATTTGTATTTATTTAGGATTAAAAATCCTAAGAATACATATCGTTGGGATTGCAAATCCCAACGATAAACACCACCATTTGCTCATTTTATTAAAGACATACCCGAAGGGACTTGGTATCAAACCCATGACCTCTCAATACCATTTAAATGCTGAAAGTTTGAACTACCATGGGAATGGTGTTTACTTAGAGAGTTTTAGTGCGTATTTTTTAAGTAATAGTACGTACTATTTGAGTTTCGGTGCGTACTTATTAAGCAACAGTACGCACTATTGAAACGATAGTACGTACTGTTATAGTAAAAGTATGTGCTGTTAGAGTTTCGGTGCGTACTTTTGAAGTAACAGTGTACACCGTTAGAATTATAGTACGCACTAAAATGACTAACTTATACAACTTTATGGAATTAGTGTACTCAATTTAGTGATACGGATAAAAGCTAAAAAGAAAATTACGAACCCTTTATGTCATTGAATATTGAGAATTAATTAGGTTCACATTTTATGTCGAGAAATAATATGCTTATTTCAACTCACCAATGGCAAGTCCAGTTTCACCGGCCACAGAATACACCAAATACCATTTGCTACCTTCAACATACAATGCTGGATCGCGCAATTGACGTGTTTTGCCGTAAAACATTCCGTATTTCGAAGCACTTAATGGTAAATCAGCACCTTCGTAGTCTTTTTCGGGTGCAACTATATCAACAGGTTTAGTGGGTGTCCAGTCGTTCCAATCGTCTGTGAGCTTGATTTTAGATAATAAAATATGTTCCGGAGCATCGCCTACTCGTGTATAAAATACCCACAATGTATCGCCAACTACACGTAAAGCCGAGTGACGAAGCGTAGATGGATTCTGTATTTTATTGAATGGATTTGGTCCTTTTTCAAAAGCCGCTTTTCCATCAGGCGATTTCCATAACGAGCTGGAACGACCTAAAGCGTAACTTGTACCCTTCCATTCAAATACCCGAAAATACGATTCGCCCAACACTACAGTATCCGCCGTAAAATGGATGCCATCTGTAGAAGTCGCCCGTAAAGAATACTGACCTTTTTTGCCATTTACTTCGAGTGGCGTGTGGAAATAAAGCACAATCTGTTTTCCCGCATCATCAATATGCACATCGGGCGAAGCAAGGTGTTGCACACCATCATTTTCGTTTTCAGCACCTTCGTGTTTCACACTTTCTTCGGCCGGAAATGGCGATTTACTTCCAATAGTTTCCGTCAACTTCAATGTGCCCGGCGTGTATATTTTCCATGGACCTTTTAAATCATCGGCATAAGCCAACCGAATGTATTTACCTTTGTGATGGGCAAAATAAAGGTAGTAGTTACCCAGTTTATCGTGAACCCAATTCGGTACTTTTATCAATGAAGGACCATTAATGTCTTCGCCTTCTGTTCCAGGAATAGAGGCTTGCGTTATAATCGGATTGTTATCAAAGCGTTTAAAATGTACCGCTTGCTGCGCTGAAACTGATACAGTTATCAGCATTCCAACAATTAAAGTTTGTATTTTCATCTTCACTTATTATTTAGTTTCTTCAATAATTAAATCTCTGAATGCCTTGGCTGTTACTTCCAATATTTCGGGCGAAGTAGTATTTTCATCATCTGTTTTCACATGGAAAAATGGATGACCATAGGATACTCCGGCAAAACGGGTATAGCCTTTTTGAGCCACATACACCAGTTCACCTCCAGGGTTTTCGTTCGCTAAAATTTTTTGTGCTTCAATATTTTTAAACGACTTTTCGAAAGAACCTTTTACTGCATCGCTAAAGAAGAATCGACGATTAGGATCAACATTGGTTTGTTTTACCAAACCATTAGCGGTATTTTTCCATTCAAGTGTGGCAGCACCTGCACCAAAATGTATCCAGAGTTTTGTTTTGTCGGTAGGTGGTGCATCACGTTCCAAAAACTCATGTGCCCCTTTGAAGGCATGCTCGTGACCGGAATTAGCCGTAAATACAAACGTATATTCCGATGCTTGAGTGGCTGCCCATTTGGCTAACCCCAACCAGATAGCTACACCCGATCCACGCTCGCCGCCGCAGGTAAACCAACCGCTAATAGGCGTGGAAACAACTATATATTTGGCACCATGACCAATAGTTCCATACACATTTCTACCTTGTACATCGTTGAAAGTTCCATTGATTGCCAAGGTAACCGGTTTTGCACTTTTCACAAAAGCAAGCGCTTTAGCACTATCTTTGGGTGCAATCAGAATAATCGGCACACGCCACGGTTGTTGATTTTTGTTTGTATTATAGGCCTCAATTTCTCCCGATTCGTTGTCGGTGATAGCTACAATTCCTGTTACTCCCTGATTAACCAGCGAGTCAATGTATGTTTTAGGATTGACTTTAGCTTGTTTTAGCGGCAAATGAATCAACGCAATACTATTGGTACCAAATCTCTTTGTCTTGCTGGCATCCACTAGCGTACCCGTCACCCCCCGATTGATTTTTTCATTGACCCACCAAAGCGGAAACGCATGAATAGTATCTTTTCCTGTTGACAGGAAAACTTTCTCAGGAAAAAATTGCCGAATGGGAAATTCCAGGAACTTCACATCAAACCCAGCCGATTTCAGTTCGTTGCCAATCCATTCGGAAGTAGCCAAATCGGTTGGCGTTCCGGTTCGGTGCTCACCTAGTGACACATACTTTTTTACTGTCGAGAATAATGTATTACCATCAAAATAGTTGATAGAATTTTGACCAATTAGTGTAATGCTGAAAAGCAGATACACCGAAAGAAGTATCGATTTGTTTCTCATGATTTATATTGCAATGCTGTTTAGTTAGCGAGCACACGGAATACACAGAAAAAACTGAGTATCACAGAAAGAGAATTGAATACAAATTCTGGGTGAAAAGAACATCTACAAAACTAATATTTGTTTTTCCGTTCATTCTGTGTGTTCTGTGTGCTTAATGATTTATATTGTTATTATATAAGAAAAGTCGCTAAGAATCATCATTATTTCAGAATCTTAGCGACTTCATTTTTAATTTACAGATAGTGTATTTGTAAATTACAGCATCTTTATTTTACATCCTGATCAATCACAATTCCTGTAACTTTTCCTTTGAAAGGAAATGGCCATGGATATGATTTTGTTACCGGTGAGTTGGAGTCTTTTCCAACACTCACACCTTCGCCAGAGAATGCAGAAAGGTATTTTCCACGAGCCGTGATAGCTGATTCAGCTACTTTTTGTCCGTTAAGAGTCAAAATAACCGTCTTGTTATCAGGATATTCAATCTTAATGGTGTTTTTTCCAACTTGCACTGCTTTATTGGAAACCAGATATTTTTCTTTCAAACCATCATTCAGTACATATTGAAGTTTCCCCCCTTTAATGAAAAGACTTGAACCGCCAAGCAAACCGCCATCAGCAAAGATAACTCCATCATCTTTTGTGGTTTTTGTTTCAATATTGGCAGTAATGGTTACAGCTCCTTTTCCAATTTTCACTTCAATTTTCTGATCCGTTCCGCCCAAAATCACGGTTTTAGGTTTAATTACCGGTGCTGCCAATCCTTCCGAATAGCTATGCAATGGATACACATTGTTCTTTTTGGCTTCGCTGTCGAATAAATCCTGAAGTTCTTTCAACTTTTCAGGGTATTTAGTAGCTACATCATTTATTTCGTTCCAATCTTCATTCAGGTTATAGAGTTCCCATTTATCCTGACTAAATGGACGCGGACTAAAGTTTATATCTCCACCTGCGGCCTCGCCGAAGATATTACGTGGATGATAAACGCTTGCTTTCCAACCATCTTTGTAGATAGAACGACCACCGTGAAGTTCATAATACTGAACCGATTTACGAGTTGGAGCTTTGGCATCGTTTATAGCGTAGGCAAAACTGGTACCCTGAATTGGCATTTGTGGATAACCGTTAATAATCTCAGGGACATTCAATCCAAGTAGTTCAACCGTTGTTGGCAACACATCCGATACGTGGCTGTATTGAGTACGGATTCCACCTTTCTCTTTAATCCCATTTGGCCAGTGTACAATCAACGGATTGTGCGTTCCACCTTCGCTGTTGGCATCACTTTTCCAATAACGGAAAGGCGTGTTACAAGCCTGTGACCAGCCAAGTGGATAATTTGGATTTGATCTTTCAGTACCAATATTATCGTATTGACTCAACAGAAAGTCGATATCTCCACCTAACGCTTTTTCTGATTGTCCCAATCCTACAGTTCCGGTATAAGTGCCTTCTTTGCTACCGCCATTATCACCAATCAATAAGAAAATTACGGTATTATCATATAAATTATTTTCCTTCAGGTAATCAATAACGCGACCAACTTCATGATCGGTATAAGATAAATAACCCGCATAATTTTCCATAAATCGGGAAAATACTTTCTTTTCGTTCACAGAAAGACTGTCCCAAGCTTTTACACCAGCCTGACGTGGAGGAAGTACTGTTCCTTTTTGCAAGAATCCACGCGCTGTTTGACGGTTGAAAACTTCCTGTCGATAAGCATCCCATCCTTTATCAAATTTGCCTTTGTATTTATCGCTCCATTCTTTACCTACATGATGAGGTGCATGAGTGGCACCAGTAGCATAGTATACAAAGAATGGTTTTTCTGAGTCTGTTGATTGCTGATTGGCTATGTATGAAATAGCTTTATCCGCCAACAACTCGTTCAAGTGTTTTGTGTTGGGTTCAATATCAACTTCGTTAATACCATCAATCAGTTGCGGATGCCATTGATCGGTAGAACCGCCATAGAAACCATAGAAATGATCGAATCCACGACTGGTTGGCCAACGGTTAAATGGCCCATTGAGGCTTTGTTGCTGAGGTTGAATACCGTGCCATTTTCCTAACGCAAAGGTATTATAGCCATTTTCGCGGAAAATTTCGGCAACAGTTCCTGCTTCCAATGGAATTTCGCCCGTATAACCCGGAGCACCAATTTGCAATTCGGCATGATGACCCATTGCCACTTTGTGATGATTGCGACCCGTAAGCAAAGCTGCACGCGTTGGACTTGAAATACCTGTTGTATGGAAATTGGTGAAGCGCAAACCATCATTTGCCAAGGCTTCGAAGTTAGGTGTTTCCGCCAATCCTCCAAACGCCGAAGCTGCTCCAAAACCCACATCATCGAGCAAAATCCAAACCACATTGGGCGCTCCTTTAGGTGCTTTTACTTTCTCTGGCCACGACTGAGTTGATTCGTCCAATGTTCGTCCAATCTTACCTTTAAATGGCTGTATTGGCTCATGTTGTGCAACGGCATGTTGCGTAGCTCCACCACCCAAAAGGATGGCAGATGCTAGTAACTTTATGTTTTTTCTTGATTTCATAAATAATTATATTTTAATTAGTTGAATAAAATTTGTTTGATATTATTCTATCATTTTTTATTTATCCCAACCTGTGTTTTGAGTCAATTTTGGATTACGATCAATTTCAGTTTGTGGAATTGGATACAAATAATGTTTTGCTGCAACATTTGTTTTACCAACTAAATTCAAAGCTTTGAGCAATATACCTTTTCCAAGTGGACCAACACCTGTTACTTCGGTACCAGTTTCGCGAATCAAATCGAAATAACGTTGGTATTCCCCAACCAATTCCAATCGTCTTTCTAGATAAACAGAATCGCGGAACTGATCCTGAGTCAAACCAGTTGTCAGATTTGGTAAACCGGCTCTGGTTCTGATCTTATTAATAGAAGTATAAGCTTTGGTTGTAGGTCCATTCAATTCGTTTTCAGACTCAGCATGAATCAATAGAATTTCGGCAAAGCGTAGAATAGGAGCATTTGCTTCAGATAAACTTGTTTTCGCATAATTTGGATCCCAATATTTATTAAAGAATGGCACTGAATCACCGGGTACATTCAGTGTTACATATTTCTTTCCGTCTGTTGGGCTTGTATAAGACGTTGTGAATGAAACTCTTTTACGTTTATCTTTAGCCGAATAAAGTTTAAAAATACTGTAGAACTTATCGCTTCCAACGGTATAGAATGTGAGCTGATCGCCGTAAGAACCTTTCAGTCCGGGAATACCGGTCATAATATCTCTGGCGGTTACAGCATTTGAAACTGTACCTTTAAACTGAGCAGAGAAAATATGCTCTTTCCCATTCTTATTGGCTGGCAAAAATACTTGTGAGTAAGTATCAAATAATCCATATCCATACGTTCCGTTTATTACCTCTTCTGCCAGTTTCAACGAATTTGCCCAATCTCTTTGAGTCAAATACACTTTTGATAACAATGATTTAGAAGCACCTTCGGTAGCACGTCCAACTTCAGGAGTCGAACCGTTATGGAAGTAATTGATAGCCGAATCTAAATCGGCAACAATTTGGGTATATACCTGATCCTTTGGAGTTCTTGCCACTTGCAAATCAGCCACTGGTACCTGAGTTTGGTCAGTCAGCAACAAAGGAACATCGCCATAAGTACGCACTAAATCAAAATAATACAATGCTCTAAGAAAGCGAGCTTCGCCCAACAGTCTGTTCTTTAATTTTTGATCAAAACTAATTCCGGGTATTCTGTCTAACGCAACATTTGCCTTATTGATTCCAGCGTAATGTTGTTGCCAGATTTCTTTAATACGAAGATTAGTTGTTGCTTGTGTCAATGTACCAAAAGCTCGTGCATCGGCATTTGGAGAACCAGGACCGGCATTTTCATCATCGGTCATAAATGCCATCCCTGTATTAAATAAGGAATTGTAAATTGGTTGATTTCCATCTCCGTTGCCGGTTATCGGATAATAAGCAGCATTTACTGCTGCAACAGCGTCTCCGGCTGTTTTGTAAAATTGATCCGGTGAAATAAATGATGCCGGGTTTTCATCAAGTGTTGTACAAGCCGACAAACCAGCAACCAACACAACTAGTAAATAATATATTTTCCTCATAATGATAACTATTGAATATTGATTTGAAATTAAAATGTCAGGCTAAGACCTCCTAAAACAGTTTTACTTGTTGGATAAGCTCCGGTATCGTTACCCGAACTTACAGCATTTTGACCGTTGCTACTCACTTCCGGGTCATAACCGGTGTACTTTGTCCAGGTAACTAAATTTTGACCTGAAACATAAATTCGGGCAGATTTAATTTTTACTTTTGAAAGCAACTTCTTTGAAAATGTATAACCCAATGAAATATTTTTCAACCGTAGATATGATCCATCTTCTATGTATCGATCAGAGAGAACTACAGCAGACGCCAGTTCTGCTCGATGAACAGTAGCAGTTGTATTTGTTGGTGTCCAACGATTTCTTAAATCACCAATTGAACCAGTATAACCTGATCCTAAATCAAGGTTTGCCCGTGTTCTGTTATATATTTTATTGCCATACGATGAATTAAGAAAGATAGACAAATCGAAGTTCTTATATCGAAATGTATTTGTTATACTTGCCAAAAAATCTGGTTGTGAGCTGCCTAAAAGAGCACGGTCGCCGTCTTGAGAAATTGCTTTATCATTGTTCAAATCCTTGTATTTTTGACTCCCATTAGTATTCAAACCATCGGTTAAATAGCCATAGAATGAACCCAATGGTTGACCCACTTTTACAATCTGAGAAGGCATTGTAACATTGGATGGGTCGATTGGAATAAAATTGTCAACACCACCTAAACTCAACACTTTGTTACGATTGACAGAGTAAGTAAAATTAGTTGTCCATTCAAATTTACCGGTAAGATTTACTGTCTTCAAGCCCAATTCAATCCCTTTATTTTCAACAGAACCGCAGTTTTGGAAAATACTATTAAGACCTGAGGAATAAGGAACTGGAACTTCTAAAAATAAGTCATTTGTTTGTTTCGTATAAATATCTGAAGTCAATTGAATTCTGTCAGAAAACAAATTTAGGTCAAGTCCCAAGTCAAATTGTGTTGTTTTTTCCCAAGTCAAATTTTCATCAGCATAAGAACTTGGTGATAAACCATACACAATGGTATTTCCAATTACGGTAGGATAACTTGAAAGTTTAGACAGTGAAGAATACGGAGCAATTTCCTGGTTACCAGTTAAACCTCCACTAAAACGCACTTTCAACAAACTGATTTGTTTAATGTTTTTGATGAAATTCTCTTTTGTTGCATTCCATGCAATAGCTGCAGAAGGAAAAGTACCCCACTTGTTCTTTCCTCCAAATCTGGAAGAACCATCGGCACGAGCTGTTAAGGTAAGAAAGTAACGTTCATCGTAGCCATAGTTTATTCGTCCCAAATAGGATTGAAGTACCCATTGACTAGCAAAAGAAGTTGGTATTGTGACGGTAGAACCAGGACTAAGATTATTAAATGTATTTAAATCAGTAAGAAAATTTGATGATCCCGCGGTAAATATTTCTGTGTTTGATTTTTGCTGTGTATTACCAATCAAAATATCGAATGAATGCTTTTGATTAAATACTTTCTTGTAGCTCAATGTGTTTTCATTCAACCAGTTGATAGTTGACAATGATCCGATAGAAGCTTGTCCACCGGGTGAACTTTCATACAGCGTAGCGGGTAAATACTGATTTTGTTTGTTATTTACAATGTCTGTACCTAACAATACTTTTGCAGTTAATCCTTCTAAGATTTTGTATTCGGCAAATCCATTTAATAGGAATCTACTTGTTTTTGTTTCATTTATTTCCTGGCTTAATGTTGCTATCGGATTTGCAACAGTACTTCCATAACTACTATTCGAAGTAAAAGTGCCGTCAGCATTTCTAACAGATACCAGCGGAACAATTGATAATAAGTTTTGTATAATTCCACTCGGAGCAACGTTGGCATGTGTCAGACTTCCATTCAGATATAGACCTATTTTAAGTCGTTTAGTGACATCCTCATCAATATTCAATCGTCCTGAATAGCGATTGAAACCGGTATTAATAATCACACCATCCTGATTGAAATAATTTCCGGAAAATAGAATTCTTGATTTTTCCGTTCCGGTTGATATTGAAAGTGTATGGCTCTGAATAGCTGCTTGTCTAAATGCAGCAGCTTGCCAATCAGTTCCTGCACCAAATTGATTTATCTGATCCTGCGTATATAATGCTGGCTTTCCTGCAGATGCCAACGCATCATTTGTGAGTGAAGCCCACTCTCCGGCATTTAATAAGTCAATTTTTTTAGTTACTGTCTGTACACCATAATAGCCATCATAACTAACCGAAGATTCGTTTTTCTTCGCTTTTTTTGTTGTAATCAGAATAACTCCATTAGCACCACGAGAACCATAAATAGCGGTAGCAGATGCGTCTTTCAACACATCAATAGATTCTATGTCGGCTGAATTGAGACCAGAAAGTGGATTTACCTTAGGTCCGGAAGTTACACCGGCATTAACAGAAGCATCGCCATTATATACCGGGAAACCATCAATAACATAAAGCGGTTCTGTACCTGCATTAATAGAGGTGCTTCCTCTGACCTGAATTGTTGCTCCACTACCAGGTTGTCCGCTCGATTGAGTCACTTGTATTCCCGAAACAGCTCCTTGAAGCAATAAATCGGGCGAAGTAACCGGTAATCCTTTTAATTCTGCTGGGATTGAAGAAAGAGATCCTGTAAAATCACTACGTTTCTGAGTTCCATAACCTACCACCACTACTGAGCTGAGTCGATTTTGATCTTCGGTAAGCGCCACAGTGATAGGTTCTGTGTACTCGTACACATCAACCTCTTGCACTTTGAAACCTACAGTTGAAACTGACAGTGTAACAGGTAATGATTTTACTTTCAGGCTAAAGCTACCATTAGCATCTGAAGTAGTTGCTGATTTTTGACCTTTAATCCTGATAACTGATCCGATTACAGGAGCTTTAGTACCTTCTTCAAGCACTTTTCCTTTAATTTCGACCTGCTGAGCAAATGCAGATAATACAAAGATAGTTGCAAACAGAACTATCAGTCCAGATTTGCGCACAAAGGGTGCTGGAAACTTTTTGTTGTTTCCAAAAAATAATAGTAATTTTGTCATACAATTTTTTGAATTGTTACGAGTGTTCCCTCTATCAGTTTGCCGACGGAGAGGGGAACGCTCGTTTTTTGTTTATAATTTTGTTGTTTTTTCTTATTTCAATGTCAGGAATCTATCTGACAACCTACTCTCTTGTTCTGCAAGCACTTGCTTGTCGAGATTCAGAAATCCTTTGTCGTGATTGAACTTCTGACCATCTGACAACACCCATTTCAAAAATGCCGATAACTCTTTCTTAGCATTTTGTTGAGAATAGATAAATCCAATTTTTTCTACCGGTATGGTTTCTACTTTTGTAGACTCCAACACACTCAGTACTTCGTCCAGATTACCTGATTGAATAGATTTTGCTTCTTTCTTTAAATCAAGGGGCAATAAGGCAATTCCATCTTTCAAATTGCGGGAATTCACATCATACAAATAACCCAGATTATTGTAAGTCAATCCAATGGAATCTTTTTTGATAGCCGAAAGCAGGTAAATGTCATCACCGAATACCTTTTTACCTCTGATTTCGGAAGACTGATGTCCGTAATATCCTGCCAAAGTAGTTGAAGCGCAAGCTTGGTTATCGCGCGAGTAGATATTGGCTTTGAACTTTGATTTCTGGGCAGGTTCATCGCTATCATAGTCAACTACTTCAAAGAACAGCTTATCCAGTTCCTTTTTATTCAATCCTTTTTTAGCTACCGCAGCCAAAATAGGATTATTGTTATTGGTAACCGGTAGCAACGCATATCGTCCGGCATAAATAATTTCCTGATTGGGTTGCAATTCGTTTTGTGCCGGTTGATGAGCAATTATGTTCAAATCGGCAGTCTGACCTGCATTCGCTTTTGCTGCCAGTTGTATGTTTGCGTTTGGATTTACCTTTTGGTATTCAGCAATCCATTTTTCAATTAATGGATAAGTAAATTTAGTTCCGCTAATTACGATGGGTTCTTTAGCTGCATTTTCAGATGCAAATGCTGAAACTGAAATAAATAATGCAAAAAGCACTTGATAAAAATAATTCGTTTTCATATTTGTAAATTATTGAATGATTATACTTTGTATTGAATCAGACCGGTTTGATCTGATATTGATATAAGAAAGAGTTTAATTATATATTTGTCCGCCTTGGGACGTAAGAAGTTGTGCCGTTGAAAATCAACAATATGTGCAACAGCACATTCGCATGAATGAAGAGGTGTTGGAAACTGATTCTCGGGAGAAAATAAGTTGAGCTAATGAAAAAGTCGGTTGACTATCCGGTAGCTGTACGTTATATTGTCCAAATGTGGATAATAAACGTTGAGTTGTGTAATAAATACCTTTGTTCATAACTGTACCTTTTTTATTGAATATGAGTTATCTCATTTACGATACAAAAGTAGATGATAACGAAAAGAGCTGAAATACCGTTTGAGGGTCATTTATATACCTCTTTTTAGGTATTTTATCCTGAATAAAGCTATTTTAATCTAAAATCATCAAAAAAAAAGAGGCAGAAGGGTGAATCAACTATAAAATTTGGGAGAAGGTAACTATGAATAATAAACTAATTTACAACTCTTTCAGCATCCAAATGGTACAAGCATGATGTCTTGAGTTGCCGAGTGGTTCATCCAACAGATTAAATCCTAAACTGCTGTACATACCAACAGCACGTTGCAGTTCGGGGAAGCTTTCGAGGTACAGTTGTTTGTAGCCAAGACTGCGGGCAGTATTAATACTAACTTGCATAAGTAGCTTTCCAATACCCTCTCCGCGCGAGTCAGCGGATAAATAAAACTTGACCAACTCAGCACAACCATTGGGCAATCCGTTTGTTGGGAAAATACCGCAACCGCCAAGCATTTTTCCATTCTCTTCGGCTACCCAATACGATGACTTTTCTGCTTGAAAAAGCTCAAACAAAGTATCAGTTGTCGGGTCGTCGTAAACAGTTCCGGGTTTATCGATGCTGAATTCGCGAAACACCTTACGGATAAGCTCTGCCAACGGCACGTTATCTTTTTCTTGTATTTGTCTTAGTATAACCGGCATAAAGTAGAATTGACGGGGCAACATTTGAGTTACCCCGTCAACGATTTTAGTTGTAAATAATTTTGAACGCAAATGAAAGATTAAATTCTCATTTGACTTCTCTTCTCTTATTTGCGTTCATTTGCGTAATTTGCGTTCAAACACACATCTTATCTATTGGCTTGAATTCGACGAACGGCATTAACCAGCTTGTCTATTTCATCAGTCGTATTGTAAAACGAGAACGACGGGCGAACAGTGGCTTCCACTCCCAATCGACGCAAAGCCGGTTGAGCGCAATGGTGACCGGCACGTAACGCTATTCCTGCTTCTTTGTCGAGCAAGCGGCCAACTTCGGGCGTTGGAATATCTTTCAGCACAAACGAAATCACACTCACACGCTCCCGTGGATTACCAATCAGGCGCAAACCATTGATTTTGGCTAGGTTTTCACGAGCGTACTCCGTAAGGAAATGTTCGTATTTCGAAATATTGTTTAACCCGATATGACTCACATAATCCAACGCTGCACCCAGTCCAACGGCATCACCAACGTTTGGCGTTCCAGCTTCAAAGCGAGCAGGAGGGCCGTTGAAGATGGTTTCTTCGAACGTTACATCCTGAATCATATTGCCGCCACCTTGCCACGGAGGCATGATGTCAAGCACTTCTTTTTTACCGTAAACAACGCCGATTCCATTCGGTGCATAAATTTTATGACCGGAGAATACAAAGAAATCGCAACCCAAAGCCTGCACATCTACCGGTGTATGTGCCACCGATTGAGCGCCGTCAATCAACACTCGTGCACCGTAACGTTTCGCCATATCAATCATGGTTTTTACCGGAAGTATCGTTCCAAAGGTGTTATTCACCTGTCCGAATGATACAATTTTGGTGCGTGGCGAAAGCAAACGTTCGTATTCTTCGAGAATAATTTCACCATTGTCGTTGATTGGAATAACCAGCAACTTAGCCTTTTTTTCTTTGGCTAACTGTTGCCAAGGGACAATATTCGCATGGTGATCAAGCGTTGAAACAATGATTTCATCGCCTTCCTGAATGAATTTACGACCATAAGTCTGCGTTACCAAGTTAATTCCTTCGGTAGTTCCGCGCACAAAAATTATTTCGTCCGTGCTCGAAGCATTGATAAAGCTTTTTACCTTACCACGTGCATCTTCATAAGCATCCGTAGAGCGGGCTGCCAGCGTATGTGCTGCGCGGTGAATGTTGGAATTATCGTGCTGATAAAAACGAGTCAACGTATTGATTACATGAGCAGGTTTTTGCGTAGTTGCCGCATTGTCGAACCAAATCAGGTCTTTTCCATTTACCTTCTGGTGTAAAATGGGGAAATCCTTCCGAATGGTTTGCACATCAAAAGCATCACCATTTGCATAGCTGAATTCCTGATCGCGCAAGAATGAGTAATCGGAATAGGAATTATCGGCAAACTGATTTTGAGCAGCCGAAGATAAATCCTGCTTTGGGGCTGGACTCTTAATTTCAGGAAAAAATAAGCCACCCAACTCATTGGTAAATGGCAATCCGGCAGCAAAATCGGGCAAAACCAAACCACCGGAGCTTATGCCCGCAGGATTTTGCAACTGACTGAACGAGGCGAAAACGCTTTCCAGATTAATATCGTCAGGAATTACCTGCGACACAACCTGACGAACTTCTTCCGGACAAAATTCACCCGCAATATCTCTCAGTCTGCCTATATCCGCCCATTCGCCACCAATGCTTGCATTATCGGCAAATCCATTCCAATTCCCGGCATCAGGAAAAGAAGTAAACGGTTGTTGATTTTCTATTGACATAAAATATAGTAATTAACCCCTAAATCCCCTAAAGGGGACTTTAAGATGTATGAATATAAACTAATCCAAAGCCCCCTTTAGGGGGTTGGGGGTCATTTTTCCGCTTTACGGTTTTGATAATCGTGATAATATCCAACTTCTACGTTTTCCAATACGGCAATGGCATCATCGGTAAGCGAAGCCAGTGAGAAGTATTTTGTCAACAGATAAGATGCCACACCGAATTTATCCAGTCCCATCAAACGAGCTGAAAGACTTGGAGCAATTTCGCCCGGAATACCGGTTTGATGCAAACCAACAATACCTTGTTCGGCTTCACCAGTGCGCACCAAAATAATGCTGGTAGTTCCAACTCCACGGTTTGTCAGGTATTGACCTTGAATTTCCACTTTATCACTTGGAATAATCGGCACACCACGCCAGGTAATTACAGGCACACCAAATACGTTGGTAGTTACCGGTGGCACGCCACGCCAGGTACATTCGCGCTCGAAAGCAGCAATAGCGCGTGGATGAGCCAGGAAGAACGAAGGCGATTTCCAAACCAATGACAATAATTCATCTAAATCATCCGGTGTTGGAGCACCGTAACGGGTACTAATGCGGTAGCTTGGTTCAACGCTTGCCAACAAACCAAAATGACGGTTATTAATCAGTTCCCACTCCTGACGCTCTTTGATACTTTCGATGCTGAGGCGCATTTGTTGTTCGAGCTGGTTGTACGGATTATTGTACAAATCTGAAACGCGGGTATGTACACGAACCACAGTTTGCAGGGTATTCAACGAATATTCACGTGGATTTTCTTCGTAATCGATGTATGTCTCTGGAATGATATTGTCTTCCTCATGACCCGAAACCAAGTCGATATGCTTTTCGCCATGTGTATTTACCGTAGCTTTCAGGCGTAAATGCGAATCTACTGCTTTTTGGAATTGCTCACGGAAGTTCGGCACTTCTTTGATAATGCTTTCTAGTTCGGCACTATTCAGCGTAAAAAACACACCCGGAGTAATCGTACGAACAGTTACCGACGATGGTTTATCTGAAATAATATCGGCTTCGCCAAAATACTCACCTTCAGAAAGCAAAGCGATACGCAGATTTTCACCATGTGTACCTTTACTCAGAATTTCCACCTGACCTTTTGCCACAATGAAAAATTTCTGACGGTCTTTTCCTTCTTTAATCAGGCTGCCACCAAGGTCAACTTGCTCTACCTGAAATTTCTTTGCCAAACGATTTACAATATCCTCGTCGATATGCGAAAATAACGGTATCCGGCGAAACGACTCTACACGGAATGCAGGTACACCATCGAAAAATTCTACTTCGATACGTTCAGCACTTTTCAGTTCTACTTTAGTGCGGTTTACCCGGAATGTTCCGGAATCCACCTGCGTCCATGGAAGTAATTTGAGCAACAAACGTGGTGTGATTGACCCCATTTGAGGTGCTGTCTTAGTCGTGGTTGCCAACTTTCGGGCTGTAGCAGTAGTAATACTACGCTGTAAATCATTTTTAGCCATAATTTTTTTTATAGTTGTTAGCCCTTTGGGCGTTATTAATTTTATGTTATTTGTTCGCTTTGCTCACGTTATTTATTTCATGTTATTTGACTTAGTTTCTACTCCTTGTTGCCTATGCTGTTAATAACGCACGAAGTGCAAATATCAGCGAAGCCTAATAATAGCCGAAGGCTTAATAACAGCAAAGCGAGTAACAGCAAAGCTAAATTCCCAACCCATCATTAAATGAGCTAACAACAGCTTTGGATTGTAGGATTTTTGAGCCGGGTGGTACACTGTTTGTAAGCCAAACATTTCCACCAATCGTTGAGTCGCGACCAATAGTGATTCGTCCAAGAATACTGGTATTGGCATAAACCACCACATTGTCTTCAAGTATCGGGTGTCGTGGTGTATTAAGAGGATTTCCTTTTTCATCTAGCGTAAAGCTTTTTGCTCCAAGTGTAACTCCCTGATAGAGTTTTACCCGATTACCAATGATACTGGTTTCACCAATTACAACACCGGTTCCATGATCGATACTGAAATAATCACCAATTTTTGCTCCCGGATGTATATCTATTCCTGTTTCGGAATGAGCCATCTCGGTAAGCACACGTGGAATAATAGGAACTCCAAGCCGCAACAACTCATGCGCAATACGATAATTAAACACCGCACGAATGGTAGGATACGAGAAAATTACCTCTCCATAGCTCTTGGCTGCCGGGTCACTATCGAAAGTGGCTTTTATATCGGTAGCAACGATACGTTTCAATTCGGGCAGTTTATTAATCAATGCCTTGGCAATATCCGGTGCCAGTTTTTCCGATTCTATACATTGATCTTCGCTAGCTTCAAAGCACAAACCATTTTTGATCTGATCTCTTAAGAGTGAATATAAACGTTCAAGGTTCACTCCTAAGTGAAAGTTTAATGTATCGGTATCGGTAAATGTATCTCCGTAATAACCCGGAAAAATGATAGACCGAAACAAATCTACTATCTGTAAAAGCTTCTGCAACGATGGTAGCGGTTTGTCGTGCAATGGAATATATTTGTATTCATTTACATCATCACTTACTAAAAGCGTTATGTTTTTCTGAATAACATTGAGTATTGCAGGTTTCATAATTAGTTACAAGAATTTTAGTTACGAGTTACAAGACAGTTATCTGAATTTATGTAATAATAGATTAAGAAGGAGTATGATTTGTCCTTAAAAAACTTCTATCGGCACTTCTATAGCGGCTCCATTCTGTATGCTAAAAGCCTTTAAAACTGGAATTTCAGCTGCCAACGAAACAATCAAATATAGAATATTCGGATCGTAAGCCAACCGGATATCTTCAACCGATGGACGCGAAGGTGTTTCGGGATGACTGTGATAGTTGGCTATAATTTCAAGTCCTTCTGTACGTGCCGAGCGGAAAACCTGAAACTGTTCAGCCGGATCGAATGAAAAATGCTCGTTGCTATGATCAATATTGGTCAAAGCATGTTGTTTTAGCACTTCGCCCTCCTTACCGACCAATAAACCACATGCCTCATTCGGTAACTCAGCATACGCCTGTGTTACTATTCCGTCGTAAATATGTGCCGGGATGCGTATCATTTCTGAATCACTACTTTATGAGTTCCTTTTACTTCAGCTTCGGTTATCGAAAGCACTGTGAATCCCTGTTCTGTCGAACTTCTTGGTACGTTTTCCAACGGTTCACCTTCGGTAAGCAACACTTCCAGCGTATCGCCCTGTTTCAATTTCGAGAGTTCAATCTTGGTTTTTACAAAAGTCATTGGGCAATGCTCTTTTGTGATATCTAATTTATAGTTTGCCATAATTTTCTATTGTTACTTGCCCTACGGGCGTTATTGATTGTTATTAAGTTGTTATTTGTGCTTCGCACGTTACTTATTTCATGTTATTTGCCTTTTCAAATAATAACGCCCGAAGGGCTAAGAACGATCAATAACAGCGAAGCTGAATAACCTTAAATAAACAGTGTTTGTCCTCCGTCAGCCAGTTTCAGGAATGTAGCCACCCCAAGCACATCTTTTACTTCGGGAATCAAATCGGATTTCTGAATACCGAGAATGTGCATAGCCATTTCGCAGGCATAGAAGTTTATACCAAGTACTTTGGCTGCCTCTACCAGTTCTTCGAGTGTTGCTACATTATTTTTGCGCATTAGGTAGCGGAAAATCTTAGGGCTGATACCGCCAAAGTTCAACCGACTTACAGGAGCACTTTTCAAACCGCCCATAAATACACCAAATACTTTCGGTAAAAATCCTTTTCCAACCGGACTGCGACCTTGTTTGATTTTGATAGAATCTAAGCCCCAAAATGTAAAAAACACATTTACTTCATAACCAACAGCAGCTGCACCTGTGGCCAATGTGAATACTGCTACCAGCTTATCGAAATCGCCGCTGAAGCCAATCAAGGAAAGTTTTTTTGTATTCGGATCAAGTTTAATTTCTGTTGCCATGATTATTTTATATTTACCCCTAGCCCCTAAAGGGGAACTAAGTTAGTTTTGATTTGGAATATTGATATTATTTTATTCTCTTTATTATGATATTACAGCTTCACAACCTTAGAGTTTTTTGCTTTTCTTATTCCCCTTCAGGGGTTAGGGGTAGTCTTACTTTTTCTATGACTTTCGATATCGCAAACCGCTTGTTCATAATCAACTAAACCTGTTACAGTTGGATGACTACCACAAACCGGGCAATTATCGTTTGGTTTTGATTTGATTGTTCTGAATTCCATTGTTTTGGCATTGAATGTCAGCAACCTATTCGTAAGTAAATTGCCTACACCGGTCAGGTATTTCAAAACCTCAGCCGCCTGAATAGTTCCTAGCATTCCAGCAATGGCTCCCAATACTCCTGCCTGTGAACAGGTTGGAACTGCATTGGGCGGTGGTGGCGAATGGAACAAACAACGGTAACAAGCTGAGCCTGGCACGTATGTGAGCGTTTGTCCATCAAAACGGAGTATTCCTCCGTGCGAGAATGGTTTCTTAGCAATGATACAAGCATCATTGATGAGGAATTTTACCGGAAAATTATCGGTTCCATCAACAACAAAATCATAATCCTGTATTATTTCCAATGCATTTTCAGCTGTCAGTAATTTCTGATACGTAATAACCTTAACGTCAGGATTAATCAGGTTGATTTTTTCCTTTGCTGAAATTACTTTAGGCTTGTTTACGTCCGGAGTAAAGTGAATAACCTGACGTTGCAGGTTGCTTAAATCAACCACATCACCGTCGATAATCCCTATCGTCCCGACGCCTGCCGCAGCCAGATAAAGTGCAATAGGTGCACCAAGTCCACCAGCACCCACTATCAGCACTTTGCCGTTGTTTATCTTTTCTTGTCCTTCCACACCTACATCTTGTAGCAGTATATGGCGACTATATCGTTGTATTTGTTCTTCTGTAAAATCCATGATTTTCTGTTGAGTCGTTTAATTGTTGGGATGATTAACCAGTTACTATTAACTATTAACTGTCAACTGATAACTGCTTTGTCCCCCTCCCATAAAATAAAGAAAATCTACCTCGTTACCGTCAGCAACCAAAGTGCTGTCAAAATCATCACGGTTTACAAACTGACCGTTTAATTGGATTGAAACCATTTCCGGTTGAGCCACATTATTTAGTTTGATCAACTCTGAAATTGAAATAGGAGTTTCTACTTCTTGCGCTTTTCCGTTTACTGAAATTTTACTCATTTTATTAGAATTTTTAAGCTTCCAAAATCCCATGAATAGGGACTTTAGAAAGCATTGATATATTTATTTTGAGAATACGTTTTTTATAGAAAATGTGTGTTTAATTCCTCTTCACTGGATTAGGGGTCTATTCAAATTGATAAAGAGGTGTTGACAAATATCTTTCTCCTGTGTCCGGTAACACAACAACAATTATTTTACCTTTATTTTCAGGACGTTTAGCTATTTGCAATGCAGCATAAGTGGCTGCGCCGGATGAAATTCCAACCAATAACCCTTCTGTACGGGCTAACTCACGACCGATAGCGAAAGCATCTTCATTTTGTACTTTGAAGATTTCATCAACTACCTTTGGGTTAAATACCTCTGGAATAAAACCTGCTCCTATTCCCTGAATTTTATGTGGTCCAGGTTTACCTCCTGATAAAACTGGTGAATCAAAAGGTTCAACAGCAATAATTTTTATATCAGGATTTTTCTTTTTCAATACTTCGCCCGCACCGGTAATGGTTCCACCGGTACCAACACCTGCAACTAGAATATCTATTTTACCATCAGTATCGCGCCAAATTTCTTCGGCTGTTGTATGTCTATGTACTTCGGGGTTTGCTGCATTTAAAAACTGTTGGGGGATAAATGAATTGGGAAGTAACCGCTGTAACTCTTCTGCTTTGCGTATGGCTCCGCCCATACCTTCAAATCCGGGAGTGAGGACTATTTCAGCTCCCAAAGCTTTTAGTAAACTTCGACGTTCAAGGCTCATTGTCTCTGGCATGGTCAGAATTAATTTGTATTTTTTTACTGCTGCAACAAGAGCTAGTCCAATACCAGTGTTTCCACTTGTAGGCTCAATTATTACACTATTGGGTTGCAATTGACCATGTTTTTCTGCTTTCTCTATCAATGCTAATCCAATTCTATCCTTAACACTACGACCGGGATTAAAATATTCAAGTTTTGCAACGATTGTTGCTTTTAACTTGTTTTGCGTTTCAAATCGGCTCAATTCCAAAAGAGGTGTATTACCAATCAATTCAGTAAGATTATTTGCTATCTGTGCCATGATTATAAATTGTTGAATTTCATGATACAAAGATCAGGCTTGAAAACAAATCCTGAAATACCGTTTATCAGGCATTTTAGTACCCTATTTGTGGTATGCAAACAAGTGAATGAAATTGAAAAAAGAAAATCGGCATCACTTTCTATTACTTTTTAGTGGAAAACATTTATCGTTCATACCTTTTTAATGGAAAATATTTATCTTCTAAAGCTGTAATAATACTTTTAGTGGAAAATATTTATTTTGAACTAACCTCTTTTAGTAGAAAATAATTTCCGAACACGTACTATTGGTGGAAAATAATTACCCCAAAATCGTTCCGTAATTTTGCTTTCTTTGAAAGTTATTTTTCCAACTACATAGAAGGTACTGTATTTGAGATAGATGAAGCAAAACAGATTATTGAAACAAACAAGCCATTAGCTGACAGAAATCAAGATAGTCACGATGTGTTAGGCACTTATCAGCTTGTTTCAAACCGACAAGAAATGTCGGTCACACCACAAACACCAGATGAGTTTTTACAAATTCTTTCTTATCGACATAGAATTTTACTCAGTGCCCGAGAGGATAAAAATCCCGGTCAGTTCAAAGACAAGAATAACTTTGCAGGAAGCACATCTTTTGTTGATTTTAATTTAGTAAAGGGTACGTTGATTCAGGCCTTTGATTTCTATAAGGTATTGGAACACCCTTTTTCAAAAGCAACTTACATGATGTTTATTCTAAATGAAATTCACCCCTTTTTAGATGGCAATGGTAGGCTGGCCAGAATTATGATGAATGCAGAATTGGTAAAAGGAGGACAATCAAAGATTATCATTCCAACGGTTTTCAGAGATGATTATATTGGAACGCTAAAGAAACTTACAAAACAAGGTGATTGCGTTCCATACATTCGCATGTTACAAAGAGCACATGAATTTAGTGCCACCATTTATGGAGAGGATATCAACGAAATGCAAGACTTTCTGACACAGTGTAACGCCTTTATGGAACATACTGAAGGACTACTGAAAATTATTCCAAGATAGAAATCACTTGGTTGCGGTCAAAATCCGCTAAAACCTTTATTCAGTAGGCATATCAGAAGAAATACTCCGCATCCAAAATAAGAAAAATCAATTTTCAAAAATCAGGTTAGTTGAGGAGAAAATCGCTACAATCCTTTAGGGCAAAGGCTTTGATGCCCCCCCGCAACCGCAACTCCGCTACCGAGTTGCTAGATAAAACACGTTAAATCAATACAATAGCTCACTTCCGATGTCCCTTCAATGTTTTTCGTACCTCTTAACCAAAGTGACAGTCTGCTCACTTGGTAAAAAATGAATTGGATATTTTCCACCACTCACTTAATGTCCTAACTACACGTAGTTAGGACGTTGCTCGTGCATATCACAAAAATCTCAATTATCAAGACACTTGGGAATCTAAGTGTCTATATGAATTTTAGATTACATGCTTTCGCAAGGTGTCATTGTGTCTGTTTTATTTTAATTATAATATCATTGTGATATATATATTCTAATATTTAAATAAATACGCTTTATATTTCAATGCATACCTTTCATATGGTATTTCGCGCACTTCATTGAATAAATTTTCCCATTCGTATCTTCCATCCTACTTTTGCAATGCAATTCAGAAACAATAATAGACATTTTGAATTATAAAATCAAATTTTAATATCAATAAATTTAAAATCAAAAATTATGGTAGTAGGAGTATTAAGGGAAATTAAACCCGCCGAAAAAAGAGTTTGTATGACACCAGCAGGTGTATTTCAATTGGTAAAAAACGGACACGTTGTTTTAGTTGAAACAAGCGCAGGTGTTGGAAGTGGATTTTCGGACGAAGAATACGCAGCCGCCGAAGCAGAAATTATTGCTACTCCTGCCGAAGTGTTTGAACGTTCGGAAATGGTAATGCACGTAAAGGAAATTCAACCAAGTGAATATGCCTATTTGCGCGAAGATTTGATTGTATTTACGTATTTACACTTGGCTGCAGATCCAAAACAAACTGCCGCATTGCAAGCTAGTAAATGTGTGGCTATTGCTTACGAAACAGTTCAAACTGCCGATGGCAAGCTTCCTTTGTTGCAACCAATGAGCGAAGTAGCCGGTAGAATGTCTATTCAAGAAGGTGCTCGTTTTCTTCAAATGCCACAAGGTGGTAACGGTGTATTGCTAGGCGGTGTACCGGGAGTTGCTCCGGGTAAAGTATTGGTAATTGGTGGTGGAGTTGTAGGTACTCAGGCTGCTAAAATTGCTTGTGGTATTGGTGCTGATGTAACTATTTTGGATACAAACTTAGACCGTTTACGTTATTTGGATGATGTAATGCCAGCTAACTGTAAAGTAATTATGAGCAATTCGTATGTATTGCTTGAAGAACTCAAACAAGCCGATTTAGTAATTGGAGCTGTATTGGTTGCTGGTGCAAAAGCGCCAAAACTGGTAACAAAAGACATGATTGCCCAAATGAAAAAAGGTGCAGTTATGGTGGATGTTGCCATTGATCAGGGTGGTTGTTTCGAAACTTCAAAACCTACTACCCATGCTGAACCAGTATTTACAGTGGAAGGCGTAACTCAATACTGCGTGGCTAATATGCCGGGAGCAGTTGCCAGGACTTCAACCTTGGCACTTACCAACGCGACACTTCCTTATGCAGTAGCTTTGGCCAACAAAGGCTGGGAAAAAGCACTTGCCGAAGACAAAGCACTTGCTTTAGGGCTGAACGTTCTTCATGGTGAAGTAGTATTCGCCGCTGTGAAAGAAGCTTTGGCGATTGCCTAATCAAAAAATCATTTTTTTCTCATACTTAAAAATGACTCTATTACGGAGGGATTTTCGGATCCCCCGTAATAGCACTTATCTAATTATTAACATTCAAAACAACTGAAATAATGGAAACAAAAGAGATAATTTCTGCCATTAGTGAGGCAGAATTGGCCAAGCTAAGCTACAGCGAAGCCCCAATAATGGTGACTGCACTGCCAGGTCCAAAAACTATTGAATATTTGAACCGCTCTGTGGATACAGAATCAATGGCTCGTGGTGGCGGTCGTTTTCCCATGGTTTTTGAGCAGGGTAAAGGTGCTACCATTAAAGATGTAGATGGTAACGTGCTTATAGATATTACTGCCGGAGTAGCCGTTACTTCTGTTGGACGTTGTCATCCACGTGTAATGGATGCCATGCAACAACAAATGGGCAAGCTCATGCATGCTTCTGACATCGGCAGCAGCCACCGAACTGTTTTGGCCGAGAAAATTGCTTCGATTATGCCCAACGGTCTTAAAAATAATTGCATTACCTTTTTTACTCAAACCGGTAGCGGCGCGGTAGAAACGGCTATCAAGTTTGCTAAGAAAGTGACCGGACGTCAGCAGATTGTTGCATTCCACGGTGCTTATCATGGTGTTTGGACTTCATCTGGCTCTCTGACTACCGGCGAAAATTATCATAGAGGAAACACTCATATCCCGGGTGTAATCCATGTTCCATTCCCATACGATTACCGCACTCCATTTGGTACAAAAACTAAAGAAGAATGCGAAGACTTCTGTGCCGATTACCTGGATTACGTATTGAACACACCTTACACCGGAGCCGATGATGTAGCGGCTGTAATTTTGGAAAGTATTCAGGGTGAAGGGGGTTATATCCCATTATCACCACGCTTTTTGAAACGTGTGAAAGAGGCTTGCGAGAAACATGGCGCGCTTTACATTGCCGATGAAGTGCAAGCAGGTGCGGGTCGTTCAGGCAAAATGTGGGCAATAGAGTGTAGCGATGTTACTCCTGATATCATTACATGGGGAAAAGGAATGGGCGGCGATGTTGCCATGGCCGGATGTACCATTCGTAGAGATTTGGGTCTGCAAATTGCCGAAGGAAGCCAGCCCAACACTTTTGCTGCCAACGGTATTTCCGCAGCTGCCTGTATGGCAAACATCGACATTATTACCGAGAATAACGGCGCATTGCTCGACCGCGTTGCCAAACTGGGTCAAGAAACAATTCAATATTTACAAGATGCGATCCCTTCAACTCCTTATCTGGGCGAAGTGCGTGGAAAAGGATTTATGATTGGTATTGAACTGGTTGCCGACAAAGTAAGCCGGGAACCACTTGATAAAGATATCGTTGGTCAGTTGATTATGACCTTATTGAACAAAGGTGTTGTGATGGTTCCTTGTGGCCGCAACGGAAACGTATTCCGCTTTATGCCGGCACTTACAATAACCAAGGAGCTGATAGATAAGGCTTGCGCAATATTAATCGAGTCGCTACACGAAGTAGCAGCTTCTAAAAACTAAATGATTATGGCACATGAACTTCAAAAAAAATTAGGATTCTGGTCGGTTCTGGCTGTGGTGGTCGGTTCGGTGGTTGCTTCAAGCACACTGGTATCACTGGGTCAGGGACTGGGAATTGCCGGACTAGGATTCCTAATTGCCATGTTGGCAGCCTGGCTGCTTCAACACTTCTCGGCTCAAACTTATGCCGAGTTGGCTTGCATGATGCCTTCGGCAGGCGGCATCCGTTCCTACACACGAATTGCGCTGGGTGCATTACCTGCAATTGTGGCTTCTATCAGTGGTTTTCTAATTCCAAACCTACTGGTTGCTCCAACAGAATTAGCTGTTGCCGGAAATATACTGGCAAACACCTTTGGACACTCAATCATAGCGGAATATTGGGGTGTAATACTACTTGTATTCGTAGTTTTTATGAATGTTGTCGGAGTTGATATTTTCTCAAGACTTCAGATTTTTCTTACCGTGGTGATGATGGTAACCCTTGCTGTCATGGGTATTGTAGGTATTTTTGAATTAGGAAATCCTATACCTCATTTGAGCGAAGTTGCATTTACCAATCCACTTGGTTGGAAAATATTCGGACTGACAGCACTTGCCATATGGCTTTATACGGGGATTGAATTTGTTGCCCCAATGGCTGAAGAAACCATTAATGCGAACAAAAATATTCCCAGAGCAATGGTTATCGGGCTCATTCTAATATTCGGTGTTCATCTTTTATATGGATTTGCAACATTGAAATATGTACCTATGGATCAACTGGCAGCATCAAACGCTCCGCATCTTTTAGTGGCAAAAGCAATTTTAGGCTCCTTTGGTGAAGGTCTGGTTTCTATTGTGTCAGTATTTGCAAGTCTTAGTATTATGAATTCCGTGACCTGCGTTGTACCACGTATTTTGTATGGAATGGGGATAAATAAAGAACTACCGCGCATTTTTGGAGCAGTTCACCGCACGTTTAAAACACCATTTGTTAGCATTCTGTTTATGGGAGCAGGCATTGGTGCATTTTATCTGGGTGGAATAGCAAAAGCACAAAATCTAATTGTTTATGTGATGGCAGGTTGTTCTTCATGGTTACTCTGTTATATAATAGCACACATCGATTTAATTGTACTACGGTTTCGTTACCCAAATGCTAATCGTCCTTATCGCTCGGTGTTATATCCAATTCCTCAGATAATTGGTTCGTTGGGTTTGATTTATTGTATTTTCAATATGGCTCCAACCCCCGAAATGGCTCCTCAAATATATACTATTGCAGGAGTTTTAGTTGGAATAGCTGTTTTGTACGGTTTTATTTGGCTCAAATTTGTTCAGAAAATACCATTATTCCAACCACTCGATTTAGACAAGGCGGAAGCGGAATGGATTACACCAACATTTGATGATGACGAAGATGAAATGTTTGGAAGTGAGCCGATATTTGAAGCTATTCCAGTCAAAAACTCAAATAACTAAAGTATGGTTGAATTTGGATTGCCTCTAAGAGGTCAGCAACAGAGCAATTGTATGAATGCTGTTTATTCCTACTTTTCAGCACGCTGGGGTAGCTATAGTTCGGAAGGATTTGAGCGAATACCTAAATTCCTTAAGTCGCTAAAACCTACATTGTCCCGTAAAAATAAGTTTATTGGAGGTGTTTACGACTTGGAATTAAAAGCCAATTGGAAGGTGGATTCCGCTGAAGCATGGACTATTCAACTGCAACACAGATTAGGAGGGAAAACAAAGTTTTCGACCAAAAGTAAAAGCGTTATTGCTAATAATCTGATATTAAAGTTGAATAACGACCAGAAGTTGATAAGCACACTCGACCAGATTGATTTGGTCGGGGTGACTATCAGCCTAGCAAAAAACACGATTCAATTGAATTTTAGTCCAATGGGTGGTGGCATTTGCTACATGATAGTTCCCCCTATTCGATATACAGTGCCATTAGATGGTGATAAACGAAACAAAATGGCTTGGTGTATTGAAAAGCTGGCCGGTAATGTTTTGAATTCGCTTTCAGCATAATAATTTACTAACAAAATTAAAAAAATAGAAAAATGAAGAAGATACTACTAATAATATTTACTCTATCGGCTGGGCTTTCGGGTCTGAGAGCACAAGAAACATCAGTAACAGCAGGATTGGACGCAAGCTCTGCATACGCATTCCACGGGATGACGTACAATAAAAATGCAGTTCTCCAACCCTATATGACTGTGGCTCACAAGTCATTTGTGTACAACCTTTGGTGTAATTACAATTTAAAATCGGACAATAATGGTTTAGGGTATTTCCCAGCAGGAGAGTTTACCGAAATTGACCATTTCTTCACCTATCTGCTTCCTGTAAAATTTGCCGACTTAGATGTAACTTTGGGTATTTACAACTATCCAATGTTGGGCTGGAAAAGCGACAAGGAATTGCAATTTGGTGGAAGCAAAACATTACACCCACTGTTCATACCGTTTGCACGTGCTTGTTATATGATTGGTGGTTCTATGGCAAAAAACTTGTATTGTGAATTCGGCACAAAAGGCGAAACTCCTATTGTAAAAGACCTGATATTCTGCTATCAATTGAAGGCAAGTTTTGAGAGCCAAGGGTTTCTTGAAGGAACACCAACAGGCATGAAGGATTTTCTGGGAACTGCTGGTGTGAAATGGATGGCCACAAAGTCAACCGGCATCTCGGCAAAGATTAATTATGTAGGTCAACTTGACAAAAAAATACTCGTCAACGAATTGTACGACGTTAAGGCCTATGGTTCAATTGGCGTATTTACAACATTCTAATTCAACGAAAAGCAATGAAAAAATACACTTCATATCATCCAACCGAATTTATTTTCGGCGAAGGAGCTTTGGAAAATCTTACCGAAGTAGTGGGTCGCTTTGGCAAAAAAGTTCTGTTAGTGCGCACACCGGTAATTCCGGCAACGGCTGAAATTTATGCACAAGTTGAGATGTTGATAAATGCTTCGGGTGCAGAACTTTATTGCTTTGACGAAGTAGAACCAAACCCTACTACCGAAGTAATAAGCAATGCATCTAAAATAGCCATTGATGCCAATATTGATTTAGTTGTAGCGTTAGGTGGAGGAAGTTCTATTGACACCGCAAAATGTGTTGCCATTGAAGCTGCCTACAAACTTCCATGTTGGGATTTCAGATTTGGCTCAGGTGTTAAGCCTGGTCCCGAAACTTTGCCAATCATTGCCATTCCCACAACGAGTGGAACTGGTTCTGAAGCTACTCCGGTGGCTGTAGTCTCCAACGAAGTTGAGAATTACAAATCCATTATTTGGAGCACACATATTTTTTGCAAATGTGCTATTATCGACCCAACGCTAACCTACTCCATGCCGAGAGGCTTAACAGCTGCAACAGGCTTTGATGCGTTTGCCCATTGTTTCGAATCGTATATAAGTTCCGAAGCAACACCAATGGCATCGCTTTATGCACTGGAAGGCATGCGGTTGGTGGCAAATTCATTGTTGAAGGCAGTAGAAGAGCCCACCAACGCAGCAGCAAGAGCCGAAATGATGGTAGCTGGCACCTTGGGCGGAATGTCTATTGCTGAAACTGGAGTAACTTTGCCTCATGGAATGGGAATGGCTATTGGTGGTTTTTGTCACAAGGTTAGTCATGGAGCTTCAATGGCCATTGTGTATCCCGAAATTATTGCACGAAGTGCTGCGGAAGGTGGCGAAAAATATGCCCGGGTAGCCCGCCTTTTCGACCCTTCATTGGGCGAAGGTGCTGAATATCAACTGGCATCCATTATTGACAAACTCCTAGAGAAAATCGGGTTAAGAGTCAAACTTTCTGATTTTGATATTTCAGCATCAGAAATTCCCGGAATTGCAAAAGCAAGCGTTGAACAACCGGGCTGGCAGGTGCATCCCCGAATCCATACCGAAGAGGAAATGTACGACATCTTGTTAAATTGCTACTAGAGATGTTTCAAATATTCAAATAAAAACTATTTTTGTGACACATTTCAGCTCCTAATGAATGAAATGTGTCACATTTTTATTCATATTTAGTCTAAAATGCAGGAAATTGGCTTTAAATTAAAGATAATCGTCAACCATATTTTTGTTTGGCTTTTGGTTTGGGCATTTTTTTATGTCGGCCAAATCAAAATGTCCTTGAACTATGCTTTCTGGGATAGTTTTATGGTGGTAGTTAGCTTGTCAATCCTATTTTATAGTAATACGTTTTGGCGGAAAAACGACAAAAGCAAAATTAATCGTTATAGGATACGGTCAATTTTTCTAATACTGGTAATTTCAGCTACCGATGTCTTTTTGGAGCAAATCACACAAAGTAAACAAAACTTTGGAGTAAGCGGGAATGCTAATGATTGGTATACATTATTTTCAATAACACTTTTTCTTGTATTCAATAGTGGCGCATTTTTGGCGAGTGAGTTTTTTTCCATGCAGCAAGAATCGCACAAAAATGAAATTCTGATAGGGAAACTACGTGAAGAACACATGGCTTCTCAACTGGATTTATTGCGTTCTCGTATTGATCCTCATTTTCTGTTTAATTCACTCAATACGATTTACACGCTAAGCTACCTGAACGATGAACGTACTTCGGAGAAAATTATGCAGCTATCAGAAATGCTTCGATACGTGCTCTACGATTGTAATACGCCAATGGTGCCGGTCACTAATGAAATCAATTATTTAAAATCGTATATTGATATAAATCAACTCAGATCAAAATCATCGCAAAATGTTGTACTCGATGTTGTGATTAGTAACGATAATGCTTTTATTGCACCGATGATTCTACTTCCTTTTGTTGAAAATGCATTTAAGCACAGTCAGATTTCCCGGGAAAAAGAAGGGTATATTAAGATTTTTATCAATGTAAAAAGGAATGAATTACATTTTTTGGTCGAAAATTCCATACCGGCAGTACGCAAACAAAATGAAGCATTTACTTCAAGTGGTATTGGATTGGAAAACGTAAAAAAGAGACTGGATTTACAATATGGAGATAAATGCCAATTGAAAATAACACCGCATAAAGAGTATTATAGAGCACAACTAACATTTAATTTAAGCTAATATGGTCAACGAACGGATTAAATGTATAATCATTGAAGATGAAGCAATGGCAACTAAGTTGCTGATTAGCTATATTGAGAAAATGGACGAATTGGAATTGGTTGCAACCTACGATTCGCCGGTTGATTTTATAGCAGTTCAATCTGGTCTCGACTACGATATTATTTTTCTGGATATTATGATGCCGGAAATGACGGGCATGGAGTTATTGAGGACATTTCCACTTCATTGTGAGGTGATTATCACCAGCGCATCGCCCGATTTTGCACTGGATTGTTATCCATTAAAAGTATCCGACTACTTACTTAAACCTTTTCGTCTGGAACGTTTTATGGATGCTTGCCTGGGTGCAATTAATCGTATTCGGCTAAAAAAACAGGCGGTTGATAAGGGCGAGGTTAGTACCCGAACTCATATGCTGGTGAAAGTAGATAAAAGATTGGTGAAAATAAAAATCGCGGATATTTTATACGTGGAAGCCGCTTGGGAATATGCAAAGATTTTTACAAAAAACCAAACATTAATGATTCTTACACAAATAAAAAGTCTGGAGAAAGAGTTGGAAGAATCTTCTTTTTTTAGAATTCACCGCTCGTATTTAATCAATATGGATCATGTGGAATACATTGAGGGCAATATGATATGCATCAATAAAACCAAACTACCCGTAAGCAGAAACTATAGAACAGAGCTCCTGAAGCGGTTAAATGAAATGTTGTAGTTGGCTAGATCAAACTCATTTTTCACTTAATCATATTTACTTTTCTTACTCATAGAATAATTTTCATAGCAATTAATATAAATGCCGATATTGCTCGGTTGCGTTCAAAATCCGCTAAAACCTTTATTCAGTAGGCATTTCAGAAGAAATTCACCGCATCCAAAATAAAAATTGGTACCCTAAACAGAATCAAGTTAGTTGCGGGGCAAAATCGCTGCAACCATTTACAGCAAAGGCTTTGATGCCCTCCGCAACCGCAACTCCGCAACCAAGGGATGTTTATTGAAATTCAAATGTAAAAAAACTGTTTTATTGGTGAAATAGGAAGAAAATCTGAAAGGAAGAAGATTGGGCTGAAAGCGGTCAGGTTTCACCTGATAGATAATTACGGGCAGCTCCGCCGGGGCAATCCCCGGTAGGCAAAAATCCTCACCCCTCGTACCTCTGGGTTTGCACAGTCTTTTTACCTGCCTCCGCGCAATCAACCCTGCTGTTGTTTTTTTCTGTCACACTTTTTGCAATCCACCCTACATTCACAGTGTTGTTTTTTCAAAACCACTGTTTCAATCCACCCACAGGTAAAAAAGTCGGCGTTCATTCCAACCACCGCCACCATGCCCGCCTTGCGCCAGAAAAAAAACAACTCAAAGCTATTATACATAACATGTAGTTAATAGGCTTTTTCAGCTTTCAGCTGGGGATAAACCCAATAAAAAAGCCTATAACCCCATTATGTATAATAGCCGCACAAAATCAACGCTTTTGCCCCGCTCCGCTGCCCGAGAGACCTCAAGATTTCCCCACCACCCATCAGTTGTGCAGAAAATAAAAAACATGTAGTTATTTGTTTGCCATGTGCTTGCAGTATATGATTTCCATTTTCGCTCCATTCCGTTCCAGGAGCTGCGTTCGTTCCTCACGCTGACCCCTGATACTTCATTACACTCTCATTCCAATCATACACTTCAGCACCCCGCGGCTTCGGGAAATACTCATTTCCATTTCGCAAGCTCATTCATTCCGTTTTCCCCAAGCCCTTTTCCCACGCATTTCCAATGGTATGTTTTTCATTTCTGCGGCGAGTTTGCCCCATTAATCGCCTAAAGGCAGAGCGGTAAGTAATTACACCTTATCGGTGCGTTGTTGTGCGTTCCGCAAATATAAGAGCCACAATAAGACCCCACCACCCATTAGTTGTGCAGAAAAATAAAAACATTCCGAGTTGGTTTATCCATGTGCTTGCGGTCAGTGCATTCATTCCAGCCCATTACATTCCAGGAACTACGTTCGTACCTCTCTCCGAACCCTTACATTCCATTCCGCTTTCATTTCATGCATTCACCTCAGCACCGCACAGCTTCGGTAGTCTCCTTCCTTTCCATTCCGCAAGCTCCATTAATTCAGTCAGTCACTACCCAAGCCATTTTCCAACGCATTTCCAGCGGTAAGTTTTCATTTTCTGCGTAGAGTTAGCCCCAAAATATAAGGCATTTTGAAAGTTAGTACTTTCTGGGATGTTTACGAACGAATTCAGCTGCTTCTTCTTGTAACTCAAATTTTGCTTTTCTTTTTGAGGATATTAGCCAGTTGTCAATATCCTTTTTATCAAAATAAAGTCTTTTCCCCCGTTTTAAATAGGGCAATTCACGACCTGAACATAAACCATAAATCGTTTGCCTTGCAAGTGTAAGGTATTCTGAAAGCTGTTCTACTGTCATAAACTCTTCTGAATTGGATAATTGCGATTCTGAAGAAGCTTTTTTCGAAATTTCAAGCAACAATTTTTCAATTTTGTCTAATCTTTCAATAATAATTTCAAAAGGATTTTCCATAATGCGATTTTTTTAAGGGTTAATTACTTGAAAACAAATCAACAAAAATATAGAAATTACCTTTAGCGGTTAATCCGAGAATAACTTTTTAGTGTTTATTTTATCTAGATTAAAAGTTATTTCCCGTCTTCCCGAATGTTGGCTGCAAATCTCAAAAGTAGTGCTGATATTCAAAATCGTTTTAGTTACAACTGGCGGAAAAATGAGAATAACTTTTTTCGGGCTCGGTGGGACGGCCCAAAAAGTTATTTCCCATTTTCCGAGTGATGGGTGCAAATGAACAAATTATACTCAAGTAATGGATAAGTCCTACAAAAGCCCTAGATAAGTCCTACATAAGCCCACCCTTGATAAGTTGACAATAAGAACATCTCAACTACCTGAAATAAAAAAGGCGATCCTTTCGGAACGCCTTTTCGCTAACTAATACCAGGTATTAGTTTTTTAGAATGTGTTTTGAATCTTCAATGCGTGACCGGCATTCAACAGGTAGTAATCATTACCGGCTTTTTGATAGAATTCAATACCAACCGAGTTCAAGACTGTTACATCGTCATTCATTTCAGGAGCTCCTGGAAGAGCACTGGCAATGACTGTAGGAGCTGCAATGTCCAGTTTAATATCAAGGTATGCCGAGTAGGCTACATTTGATACTTCATTCAATTCTTGTTGAATTGGCTCATAAATTCCGGTTGTTGCATTGAATGCAAAATCTGAAATCACAGACACAGCATTAATCAATCGGAAGTGAGTTGCACCTGAAGGAGCAATCACTGATTTTGCCGGATTAAATGCCGGAACTGTCAAAGTTGAACTGTTACGATCCACATTGGCGGTCAACTGAAACGGAGCAATGAACGAACTGTCAAAGCTGAAGTTTCTGTTGAAATTCAAACCAAGCAAATACTTGCTTTGTGTTGAAATCAAAATGGCGCGATAACCACGAGCCTCAGTCTGATCTTCCAGATTGATTTTTTTCATGATGCCAGTCAATCGACCGGTCAGCTGGGCATCGCTCATTTGTTTCATGAGCATGTTCAACCCAACGCGAACAGATTTACCCGCAATAGCACAAGCAGCAAACTCATTCATGTTTTCCCGGGTTCTGACAAACCCGGGATCATTCTTGATTTGCTCACCTGTTGCGCCACCTTTTAATCCGGCAAAGTTACCGGTCATACCTTTAATCTTGAAATGGCGAATCTCGCCGATTGTACCTTTGTACTTCACATGTCCTAATTGTCTGGCCATAGTTGTAAGTTTTTAAATGTTTGCACTAATAATTTTGTTGTAAATTTACAGTGACAAACCGCTGTGTTATAAATATATAAATAATGCTAAACGATGCTTTTTGATGCTATTCAGCCAATACAATAAATCTATTTCAAAATCAATCCTATAGTTTCAATAAATATGATTACTCCAGCAACTTTGATTCTTACTTGATTCCAGAAGTCAGTTTTCTTCTTTTGAGTCTTGTAGAAGTTTATTGTTGAGTCTTTGCAAGAAATCAAGTTTTGTTTACTGTCGATAATACCCTTTTGAATATCCACTTTCTCTTCCAGTTCTTTCACTTCGCAGGAGTAGTTTTCTATTTCAGAATCGAGACTTTCAATAACACTGTCCTTTTCAATTATTTCAAACTTTAAACCCCGGACAAGATCTTCGCAAGTGCTCAGGTCCTTGCCTCTTTCAAATCGGGATTGGAGTGTGTCGTTTATAACATGTTGTTTGTTGGCTTCAG